>JQIA01001709.1_pt1 | contig 11768 bp, 11 predicted proteins | sample 811431 | NCBI WGS metagenome assembly JQIA01 (sample SAMN02998118, study PRJNA258478) | marine sediment metagenome | biome: marine; feature: seafloor; material: sediment; isolation source: oil-polluted sediment collected from 3 locations (0.5 km, 0.7 km and 0.9 km)... | place: USA: Gulf of Mexico ... | reverse complement strand
CCTATACCAGCATATTTGGTTTGTTCTCCTGGAGAACATTGTTCTAAAATTTCGGTGTCTGCACCCGAACAGAATATAAAAAAGCGTTGTAACATAATTGAAGATTTATTGATTGATGATAATATATAACGCAAATAGTTATAGAATGTTACATGAAAAAAGCCTCGAATTTTCGAGGCTTTTTTTTATTTTATGAAATAATTAAATATTCTCTTTTTTTATTTTTTCTTTGTTCTTGTCTTCAAGGCTTCTTTTCCTTTGCTCCACTTGACGTTTGTTTACATCATTTTTTCTTTGCTCTTTTTCTAATTGTCGCTTTTTTTGAATGACTTCTCTTTTTTCTAGCCTTACCTTATTAGTTTCAGTCCGCATGGCAACTCTTTGGGTTTCCATTTCTTTATGTTGAAGCGTTCTCATTTTATCATGATTTACTTTTCTTTTTTCCACTAATACTAGTCTTTCTACCTCTCTTTCCTGATTTCTTTTTTCTAGCTTAACTCTTTGCACTACTAATTTCTCTTCTTCCTTTTTAACTTTTACTTTTTCTTCTTTAATTTTTGTTTTTTCCTTTTTGTTTTTTGTCTCTTTTGGTGCTTTTGGTGGAGGAGGCGGAATATTAGCATCGGTATCATTTACTCCCTTTACAACTTTCACTGACTTTGGTGCTTTTGGTGGCGGTGGTACATTTGCTAAATGATCATTTACCCCTTTTGCTACTTTCATGGGTTTAGGAGCTTTTTCTACAGCTGGTGGCGGTGGAGGAAAATTAGGAAATGGTTGTGAACTTTTTCGTTGTTTGTTAGACATTAAGTTATATAAATACTTAAGACGCTCGATATCCGAACTTTTAATTTTCATAGACGATTCGTCCATTTCATTATACTTCTTGGCCAACTTATTGTATTCTTTAACCTGTGTTTTTGTAGCTCCATCTTGAAGGGTGTAATCTATCGGTGCTTCATCGAATCTTTCTATTTCTTCTTTAGCACTAAAACTAAATAATAATAGAGCTACTAATGGAAATAACAATAAGGATCTAATCCAAATTTTTCTTTTTGATGTGTGTGTTTTCATAACTGTAAATCGTTTTTTGATGAGTGAATAATTAATCGAATTTGCCAATATTGGCGTTTGTGTATTTGATGAGAATACTAATAATATGTTTTGATAATAATTGGATTCTATCCCTTTGGATAAAACCGCTTCATCTGCTAAAAATTCGTGGTTTAATTTTATACTATGTTTTATTAGATAAATAAGTGGATTGAACCAAAATAATATTTGTAAAATTTCTATAAACAAGATGTCAATGCTATGTTTTTGTTGGGCATGAGTTTGCTCATGTAACATTACTTCTGGTGGAATTTCTTGAGCTTCGTATTTAGATTTATTTAGAAATATATATTTAAAAAACGTATGTGGTAACACCTTATCATGAAGTAATACATGGATATAAGAAGATAATTTTAACTTCTTATTTCTTTTTATTTTTAAGAGTATCGTAATTAAGTTTTTTGCAAATCGAAGACCGAAAACAGCAACACCTGTTACATATAATATTCCCAAGATAGAGGGTAATAATTCTAATAATGAAATAAGACTTTCGTTTCCTTCTACTATAGTATTGGGTAATAAATTTGGGTTTATATTTTCTGAAATAACTGTATAGCTTGTAAATGTAATTAATGGGATTGCAAAAGAAAGAAAAAGTGCCCCTAACAAGTAGAACCTTTTAAAAGTATGCATGTTTTCTTTTTCTAAAAACAATTTATAGAAAAGAAGGAATGCTCCTAAACAAGCTGCAGATCTTAATAAATAGAATTCCATAATTATTTCTTTTGAATTTCAGAATCGATTATAGCCTTCAGTTTTTCTAATTCGTCCTTGGTTAAATTAGTTTCCTTAGTAAAAAAGGAAGCGAATTGCGAGGCACTATCGTTAAAAAAGTTTTTAATCAAGCCATTTACATGCTTTGAAAAATAGTCTTTCTTTTTTACCAAAGGATAATATTGTCTAGAATTTCCCATTTGTGTGTACCCTACAAAACCCTTGCCAATCATTCTTTTTAATAAAGTTGCAATGGTAGTGGTTGCAGGTTTTGGATCTTCATACGATTCTAATAAGTCTTTCATAAAAGCCTTTTCCTTTTTCCAAAGGAATTGCATCAATTGTTCTTCGGTATTCGATAGTTTCATTGGATGTTCTTATTAATTTGATTCTACAAACGTAGAACAAATATTTTAATTCTACAAGTGTAGAGGAAAGATTATTTTATATTAATGAAAGTCCAAGGGTTATATATTCAAAATTATAAAGTTTTCGACAAGTTTTACTTGCTACTTTCAATTCAAAATATATTTTGAACTTCAGTAATGCTCGAACAGACAATCTTTATATATTTGCTTGAGAATGAAGTTTAATTAAATAGATCCCTCTGAAGTTTATATAGAGCGGAGTCGAAATACAGGAAATTTATGAGTTTCGAAAGAGAAGTTAAAAAAAGAGCAGAAGAAAAATGTGAGTTTTGTGGACACAAGGAACATCTTGCCATGTATGTAGTTCCAAAGACTCCAGAATATTTAGAAGGAGTAGATACAGCAGTTTGGGCATGTACTACCTGTGTTTCTCAGTTTGATGATGAAGAAAATAGAGATGCTAATCATTGGCGTTGTTTAAACGACAGTATGTGGAGTACTGTTGCACCTGTACAAATTATGTCTTGGAGAATGCTTCATCGATTAAAATCTTTTGGTTGGTCTCAAGATTTATTGGATATGATGTATTTAGATGAACAGCAATTAGAATGGGCTGCAGCTGCAGGTGATGCCGAAGATAAAACCGATGCAATTATCCATAGAGATGTTAATGGAGTGATATTACAAGCTGGAGATTCGGTTGTTTTAATAAAAGATTTAAAAGTTAAAGGCTCTAGTTTGGTTGCCAAACAGGGTACTGCAGTAAGAAGAATTTCTTTAGATCACGAAAATGCAGAATTTATAGAGGGGAAAGTAGGGCCTACCCAGATTGTGATTATTACTAAGTATGTAAAGAAGCTATAAAAAAGGATAAAAGACCGCTTTGCTTTAAGACATAAGTACAAAGACTGTTTATTGGAAATATTTATTAATAAAAAAAGACCTTCAGAATATAATTTCGAAGGTCTTTTTTGTCTTGTGTCTTTAATCTTAAAGCGAAGCGGTCTAATGTCTTTATTTACTCATTTCCGTAAAATAATGATAGAATTGTGGAATCGTTTCAATTCCTTTTAAATAATTCCAAACCCCAAAATGTTCGTTAGGGGAGTGGATGGCATCACTATCCAATCCAAATCCCATTAAAATGGTTTTGCTTTTTAGTTCTTTTTCAAATAAAGCAACTATAGGGATACTACCTCCACTACGTTGAGGGATAGGTGTTTTTCCAAAGGTAGCCTCATAGGCCTCTTCAGCCGCTTTATAACCCAAACTATCAATTGGAGTTACATAAGCTTGACCTCCATGGTGCGGAGTCACTTTTGCTCGGACTCCTGCAGGAGCAATACTTTCAAAATGTTTTGTAAACAATTCTGTGATATCTTCCCAATCTTGATTAGGAACCAAACGCATAGAAATTTTTGCATAGGCTTTACTCGCAATAACCGTTTTTGCACCTTCACCTATATAACCACCCCAAATACCGTTTACATCTAAAGTAGGTCTTATTGAATTTCGTTCGTTGGTAGTATATCCCTTTTCTCCATAGGTATCATTAATATCTATGGATTTTTTATATGCCTCTTTACTAAAAGGAGCTTCTCCCATTTTTGCTCTCTCTTCTAAAGAAAGTTCATCCACATTATCATAAAATCCTGGAATGGTAATATGATTATCTTCATCGTGTAACGAAGCAATCATTTTTGTTAGAATATTGATAGGGTTAGCAACTGCACCTCCGTATAATCCACTATGTAAATCACGATTAGGACCTGTAATTTCCACTTCTACATAACTTAGACCTCTAAGTCCAGTTGTTATAGAAGGAACATCAGGAGCTATCATACCTGTATCACTAATTAAAATAACATCGTTGGATAGTTTTTCTTGATTTCGTTCTACAAACCATCCCAAACTTTCGCTTCCAACTTCTTCCTCCCCTTCAATCATAAATTTTACATTACAGGGTAATTGTCCTGTAGATGTCATGTATTCTAATGCCTTTACGTGCATATACATTTGCCCTTTGTCATCACAAGAACCTCTGGCGAAAATAGCACCTTCAGGATGTAATTCTGTTTTCTTAATCACAGGCTCAAATGGTGGGCTATCCCAAAGATCTAATGGATCTGGTGGCTGTACATCATAATGCCCATATACCAAAATAGTAGGTAAGTTAGGGTCGATAATTTTTTCACCATATACAATAGGGAAGCCAGGAGTTTCACAGATTTCTACCTTGTCACAGCCTGCATTTATAAGGCTATCTTTAACAACTTCTGCTGTTTTTATAACATCTCCTTTATAATTAGAATCGGCACTGATAGATGGAATTTTAAGTAAGTCTATTAACTCATCAATAAACCGTTGTTTGTTTTCTTGTATGTATGTTTTGGCACTTTTCATAAGTCTATACTATTTAATAATTTGGTCATATGCTGTTCGCTATTAGTAATTCCCTTAGGTTTTAATAATAATAACATGCTCGTTTCATTTCGTTATTTTTTGAAGAACGGCTAAGGTAATAAAAAGCATTATTTTTATAAGGGAGTTTCTTTGTAAATTGTAAATCTTGCTTATATTTGCACTCCTTAAGCGGGCGTGATGGAATTGGTAGACATGCTAGACTTAGGATCTAGTGCTTCACGGCGTGGGAGTTCGAGTCTCCCCGCCCGCACAGTAAGAAGCTTCTCATAACCGAGAGGCTTTTTTTGTGGTTTATTTTAATAGTACTTGGGAGAAGAAAAACGATGTATTTTTAACCTTATAATTTTTCCACTTCAGCCTTTCTCCAAAAGTAAATAGCAAAAAGAGTGGTTATTATTGGAATCATAAATCCATATTCATCGATCCAAAATGTAGTGTTATCATTGGAAATGGTTAAAGGGGTACATATTTTTTGAATGTAAATATTATGAACAGAATGATAGATCGCTGCTGGCCATAAACTATTCGATTTAAATGTATAATAAGCCAGTATTACAGAAATGCCAAGGATCATAATCGTAAACGCAGCCAGATGCAGCAAGAGGTAACCGCCACCTCCATACATCAAATTAATAATAGGAAAATGCCAAAGGGCCCAAATAATTCCACTTACAATGGTAAGGGCTTTAAAAGACATCACTTTTCTTAATTCAAAGATAAAAAAGCCACGCCATCCAATTTCTTCTCCTAAAGTAGATCCTAAGTTTTTAATAACACCTACTGTTAATAAAAGAAAAAGCATAGCTGCTATAACTAGGGTTTGGTTCATATTATCCATACCTAATTCAGTTCTCCATCTTGTGATTCTTTCGGTATTTATAAGGTCTCCAAAGCCAAACAACCAAATAAAAACATAAGCAATGGAAACATATAAAATAGGGGTAAAGTAGGCGAGTTTTACATATTTCAACTCCTTCAAACTCCAGGGTAAACTTGATATAGGCCTATTCCTAATTTTTAGGGTAATAAAAGATGCTATTGCTGGCGAGATCATTAATAAACCTACATAAATACTTGTTGGATTTAATTTTATAATCGCATAATATGCTACAGAACTCAAGGCGGTTAGTATAGATAAAAATAGAATTATGGTTTTCCAAGTTTCTTTATTTTCTGAAGTTGTTTTTGACATTTGCTTTTTAGATTGGTTGTTAGGAAGATGACGAAAGGTATGAGGTTTTGTTACAGAACAGAATATTCTGAAGTTGTTTAATCATAGTTAGGAATGTTCTTTCCTAAAATAAAATCTCTGGTTCCCACCCAAATATCTCCTTCTTTTTTTTAATATAAGAAGTCCATTGCTACCACCTCTTGGGGATTCAGGGGAAATTTCACTTTCCGTAAGTAAGGGATCTCCCTCAAAATGATAGGCTCCAATCCAATAGTATTTTCCGTTGGGTTCCAGAATTGTAGGGTGTATATGTGCAGGAGTAGTCCTGGAAGGATAAACTCCAGGTTTTAATGTGTAGAAGGTGTATTTTCCATCAGCATCAGTCTTTACCCATCCTCTTATATAGCCATGTTGTTTAGACCAATTGGATTCTTCATATTTGTTATCATAGATTCCATTTTGGTCCGTATGGTATAGGTAGAGGATAATACCTTTAGCAGGAGATTTTCCATCATTTTGATAAATTGTCCCAGTCACTTTTATTTTCTGACCTTTTTCATTAAAGCCTTGTAAGGTGTCAATAGGGCTTAATTTTTTGTTTCCATAGTCAAAAATTGCTTCACACCCTTCACAAGGCCCTCCCACTAGTCTGTTTGATTTTGAATCTTGAGAATTCCCACAAGCTGAAAGTAAAACGATTAAAATTAATAGGCTTATTTGTCTTTTCATAAGAACTATTGTTTTTCTACAAATACTTTAAATTGTTTCATCCATTTCTCCCCTTGTTTTTTGTACATACTTGGATAAAGAATTGCGATTAGTTTTGGTAAAAACCAATTTATTCTAGTGTATTCAAATTCGTATTCGTAATGAGTTTTATCTTGAGAAATTTCGGTGAAAGAACATTTCATGGTGTTCTCCATATGTATATGATAATAATGCGCTTCAATACAATTGGGAAGCTTATTATCTGTGATGGTCTCAGTTAAAACCATAGGTCTTTTTCCGTATTTATAATACATTTTAGAAACGGTTCCATTTTCTCCTGCAATACCTTTTACCAATTCCTTTTTTATAAAACCGTCTTGATATTCCTTTAAGCAATCCACGTCCATAAAAAACTGGACCACTTTTTCTCTTGATTTATTAATGTCTATAGAACCTTTAAATTTCATGTTTAAATTTAATCAATTAATAATTATACGCTAGGCTACTCGTAAAATCTTCTCCATCTTACGTCCTTTTGCTAGTTCATCCACCAACTTGTCCAAATATCTTACTTGTTGTGTTAGGGTGTTTTCAATTTCTTCTACGCGATAGCCACAAATTACACCAGTAATGAGATGCACATTAGGGTTTAAGGAAGCGTTTTGAAAAAACACTTGAAAAGTCACTTTTTCTTCTATGAGTTGTTGAAGTTTTATTTCATCGTATCCAGTTAGCCATTCTATTACTTGATGCAATTCCTCTTTTGTTCGACCTTTCTTTTCCACTTTTGTAATATAATGTGGATATACTGAGGCGAAGGACATTTTTGCGATACGTTCATCGTGGTGGCTTGTGTCTTTCATAAATGTATTTTAATGTAGAAATCTCTACTTATTTTGCTTTCCAGTTGTCTTTATCTTTTTAAATATTTTCTGTAATCCCATTTACTTTCATGTGATTGAATGGTTGCCAAAATGTGGATATAGTGCACATGTATTCTATCCCCATTATAGATTTAGTTCAAATATAATAATCCAAAAGCACTTTTATTATATTGTTTATCGTTGTTACATCTCTCTTTTTGTTTTTAAATGCTATATGATATTCCACTGTTATCTTCCCAGAAAGTATTTTAAAGTAATTATTATTGAAACTGTAACATTAGAGCATTACTTTACTCTTATATTTAAATAATACTAACAATTATGAAACTCAACAAAGACCTAATAGTTCTTCTATTCATTACTTTTCCTTTTCTACTATTCGCACAAGCGGAACTTATATTTAATGGTATACAATTAAACGAATCTTTAGAAACAGTCGCTAAAAAATTAAGTAATATTTCTGAAACTTCAACTATTACAGATATTGACAAACCAATCTTCCCCTTAGCAAATAATAGTGAAGAACATTTGGTTTGCACAAAAATAACTACGGAAAATGGAATAATTAATAAGGCGGTATTTACTTTTGCCGACAATAAATTAGTCTATATAGAAGCAAGAGGTAATGTTATAAAAACCTTAACGAGTCAACGTAAGGATACCGCTAGAACCTATATGGATTATAAGGTGTATGTTAAGGATAAATTATTTTTAAATTATAAAAAGGATGCCGCTTGGATGATGACTAAAGAAGCGATGCACACCAATTTATTTGCTTGGGAAAACCCCTACCTAAACAATGAAAAGATAACTGTTGTAAAATCGAAATCTACAAACAAAACACCTCCATTTCTTACTATGGGAGCATCGTTTGAAGAATTAAAACCTTTATTGGAAGCCAATAGTAGTTTTACGAATAGAGAAGAATTAGATGGGTCAGACCCTAATGCGCAATTTCAGATAAATTGTTTTGGTGTGAATTATTTAGGGTTTCCAAGAAAGGTGGAAGCTCGATTTGGAGACAATAAACTAAATGTAGTTTGGATTTTAACCGCAAAAGGAGAAGAGGATAGAATACGAAAAGCATTGACAGCACAGTATGGAGATCCAATTTTTGTGAATGAAGATTGGGAAATCTTCAACAATTGGCAAGTTGGTTTAAGAAAAGATAAGCCCGAAATAATGCTAATAGAACAACAAATAGGATTGGACTATAAAACGAGTTTTTTTAAACAGTAATTGGTTTAAAATTCTAAATTTTGGGTTTAGTACCAAAAACCGTATTAAATATAGCCATTGTTGTGCGTTCCTATTTTATCAAATTCACTATTCGGCAGGTAAATTTGAGTTGAAAATGTCTCTAAATAATTTCCATTTCCCATCAACTTTTTTCCATAGCACAATATATTTTCCTTGATATACTACAGCTTCATCTACGAATAGCGATAATTCTCCTTCTTCTGTTATAAGATTTTCCATTCCCCAGACGTCAATTGTTATCAAGTTAACACTAGAAATTCCTGAATTCATTATTCCTGACAAGGCTGACTGAATATTTTTTCTTCCAGTTACAGCAGGCGCTCCATTATTCATAAACTTGGCATCTTGTGTATACAAATTAGCTAAGCCAATCGAGTCAGCCGCCGCGAAGAGCACCTTAAATTCTTTGTTAGCAGCTTCAATTTCTACCCTAGCAGTTGCCAAATTAAATGTGGGCTCAATAACGGTCTCCTTGGTTTCTTCTACTTTTTTATTACAACTGATAATAGAAGAAACTAATAATAGCGCAACAACTATTAGTGTCAAAATTTTTGTTGGATTTTTCATTGTTCTAGTTTTTATGGATGCCTACTCTAATCGGTTTTCGGCTTCTCCGTTAATTCAATATCTAATATTTTCAACTTCAAAGGTAGTCTTTCTGTAGTTTTAGTATGTCGCACAACGGTTTTGGCTAGGTTTGCGTTGTGGGCAAATCCGCGCGCGCTGTGCTTGCGATTTACTGAGCGTGTCTAAGTGTCGATTTTTCCGTTAGGAAATTCAAGCCTGCCTTGCCGGCAGGCAGACTCAATGACACAAACGAAGCGAACAGGTGAAGCAATTATAGGTATTGTTAGCCTACGTTTTTTTTAAATCAGATTCTATTTTAAATCAATATCATCATTGTCACAAAATAGAGTAGCGGAATCATTCCAATCAGTATCCAAATCAATTGTTTTTTATATTCAGTTTTCCATTCAGCTTTTCTATCAGACCAGACAATTAATGGATGAAATAAAGACCAACAAAGAGAACCAATTACCATAATCAAATTCAGATAACTGCCATATTGATAAATCCAGCGATAACCTGAAAACCGAAATCTTTTAACAGAATACCCAATTAACATTCCAGTCAGACAAATTCCGATTATTAGAATTGATGATATCTTTGGGTTATATGTCAGTTTCGACAATTTCATTTTGAATTTTTTCTTAATGTAGGCTAACATGTGGATACAGTGCACATGCACTTTATCCCAATTATAGGTTCAATCAAATGTAGTAATTCAAGAGAAATTTATTGCATTGTTATGGTTTATAATTGTTTTATAAACCTTATTTCTTATTTAATGGCAATGCCATATAAAGATGGAATTAAATATTTGGCTGCTTTTTTAGTATAACGTTTTGGAAAAATATTTAAAAGTTTTTCTGTTAGAGAAAAATAGAAAAAAGGTAATTTTAAAGTTATTCCAGCTTTACTCCAGATGGTTTGAAACTTAGTGAACTGCGCACTTTTTAAAAGTAAATGCATCTCTTTATAGGTCCATTCTTTTAGGTGGAAGCCCTCTGCTTCATCACAAAAAAAAGCAGAAACATCATGTGGGCCAGACATAGGATGCGGTGCTCTAAAAATATATTTACCACCTGCTTTAAGGATTCGGTGTACCAATTCAAAATGTAATTTGGTGTCTTCTGGATGTATATGTTCTATCAATTGATCACTAAATACTACATCTATAGAATTACTCTCAATGTCATTTAAATGATAACCATCATAGCCTATAAATTTGAAGTTTTCTGGAACCTCCCCTTTTTGGTCTTGTTGATTCGATATGTCAATTCCATAAACAAGATCCACATAGTTGGCAACTTTATAAGAAAACCTGCAATCTCCAGGTGCAAATTCTGCAAATATGGTGGATTTATTAATATGATTTTTAATTAAAGAAAACTTGTCTTTATTGGCAGTTATAGTCAATTGTTCAGAGCTTCTTCGTGTTAGTCTAGGATGGTCTGGAACTTTACTAAATAGCTCATCATACATAGTTTCGTGAATGAGTTTTCGCTCCTCACGATTGGCATTTTTTAACTTATCGGCTAATGATTTTTCTACTAAATAGTGGTTTAATAATTGCTCATAACTTCGATTGTGTGGTAATTGTTTTTTCAACTTCATGGCAATTCTTTTCTGTATATTTATTTTAGGAATAAAAAAACCAAGATAGTAACTTATTATAAATTTTGGAAAGAAAATAAACACCTTATAATAGAGTGTTTTTTAGGAACTATTTCTTAACAACAATAAATCCATCCTCTATTTTTTCAAGCTTCCAATTTTGGTTCAACTCTAAAGTCCATCCTTTTCCATTTATTAATTTGTCTTTAAAGTCTGTAGGTTCAGAAACCAATATACTTCCCCAATTGGATGCTAATAATGCTCCTTCCTTAACCGTTAAAATCCCCCAATTGTCGGTAACTCTAATGTTAGGGTATACGGTTCCATAGTTTTCAAGAGGTATAATATTTCTAGGGTCGAAAGAAATGTTCATATTTTCAAAATCTAGCTTTAAGGTAGGGTTTTTCAAAAATATGTTTTTTAATTTTTCAATTTTTGCCAAACGTATATTTTCTCTTTTGGTTTCTACAGTCACGATATTTTGATACCCATAATCGTATTCCTCAACGATTTGTAGAAACGGTTTCTGATTTGTGGTATCGATTGCGAAAGCGGATATAAATAAATCGGTCAGATTGGTTTCTTTAGTAATTACGTTATGCCAAACTTTTTGTTTTTGTGATAGGAGGTAACCATATATTGGAGTGGTTTGGTAAGCAAAAGATCTTACAAAAGTTGGGTTGTTATAAAACTGATCGATGCTATTTATTAGATGGTTTATTATTTTTTTATCCTTTCTACCACTTAGTTGCAATGCGGTATATTCTGCCAATCCTTCATTAAGTTCTAGGGAGTTTTCTGCAGTTTTCTTTTGTTCATTGGTTTGCCTGAGGTCTCTAAAAGCTAAGGCATTATTTAGATGCATAAGAAACACCTTTTCCTCTTTAGAGGTTAGGACTTTTTTTAGAGCTTCAAGCTCAAGTTGGAGTAATACTCTGCCTTTATAGG
>JQIA01001708.1_pt1 | contig 11773 bp, 9 predicted proteins | sample 811431 | NCBI WGS metagenome assembly JQIA01 (sample SAMN02998118, study PRJNA258478) | marine sediment metagenome | biome: marine; feature: seafloor; material: sediment; isolation source: oil-polluted sediment collected from 3 locations (0.5 km, 0.7 km and 0.9 km)... | place: USA: Gulf of Mexico ... | reverse complement strand
TGAGGTGAAAGTCTCACATACCGTTTTGAAGACGAGTCTGTATTGGAGACTTTACAGGCTTAGTTTAACAGTTAATATTGGCGATAATCATACAATTACAATTGGACATTTAACCAAAATGGGGAAACTCAATAATGTTCTTTTAATTGGTAATAGCAGAAGTAAAGGATTAAGAGAAAAAATTTAGATGAATGGTTATCTCGTGTTGAAACTTGGGAATTTATCCAAGAAGTTGAGGAAAAATATGGCGATAAAGTCAAAACCGAGAATCTCTGGTTTGGAAAATTTCGTAGAAAAAACGGTCAGTTAGAGTGTTCTAAATTTATAAAACAATTTACTACAATTAAATCTCAACGTGGTGGAAAACCAGAAAATCGTGGTGTTTGGGCAAACCTACAAATTATGCTGGATTTAGCTATTTATCTTTCACCAACGCTTAGATTGGAAATGATTGCCATATTTTTAGAATCTAAAATATTTGAATGGAGAGATATAGGTGGAGATAATTATGTTTTTCTAAACAAAGCGATTGATACTCTTCCAGATAGAGCTAAATGAGTATAAAATAGATGCAAATAAATAGAATAAATATCTGTTTATATTGAAATTATCTTTAATATTTTTAACCGTTTTATACTAGGTTTGCTATAGAACAAGCATCCCTTTATATAAGGGGATATTATCAATACCGATTTGAATGGTGCGAAAGGTATTATTAAAAAAGTAGTTCCTGAAGCTTTTTATTCACTTATTGATAGTTACCGAATAAAAGTGATTGGTTCAGACTATTTAAGATTGTGAATACATTTTAATAAAGATTAATGATTAATTGAACCTAAGAGATTATAAATCATTATGCCAACGTATAAATGGATTTTTATAATTGGTTGTTACAACTCTGGTACAACTCTATTAGATAGAATTTTACGCCAACATCCAGCAATAGCAGGTTTGCCAAGAGAAGGCCAGTTTTTAAGCAAAGTTTTTGTTACACCAAAATCAGTTGGAGTACCACGTTTATGGGCAGAAAAAGAGGATTTATTTAGATTTTTACCAAATGAAAAGGTTTCTGAAGCAAGACAGGTTAAACAAGATTGGATTCAATTATTAGATAAGCCAGAAGCTAATTTTGCATTAGAAAAATCACCACCTAATACTGCTAGAACTTTATGGTTAGAACAAAATTTTAATCAGCCATATTTTATTCATATGGTTAGGAATGGTTATGCGGTTGCTATGGGAATTCAGGCTAAAGTTATAGCTGATTATGGTCAAATGCCAAATTTATTGGAAAAAGCAGCTCACCAATGGAATCGGAGTTTAAAAATTATATTGGAAGATTCGCCTAAATTAACCAATTTTTTGGAAATTAGCTATGAAAATTTTACTGCTGATCCAATTGGAATTATGGGTAATATTTCTACTTTTTTAGATTTACCTGTATTAGCTTCAGAACAACTATTACAAAAGTATACTATTCATGGGGTAAATTCTGAAATTGAAAATAAGAATCAAACTAGATTGAAAAAAATGACAGTAGAACAGGAAAATATTATTTATACTAAAGCTGGCAAACTATTAGATCAATATAATTATTCAAAATAAAAAAAGGCAACCATAAAGGATTGCCTCTACAATATTTTGGGGATGTTACCTAGCTACAAACATTTCGTAGGTGTAATCCCTTGTGGCTACCTATAAAAAAAGGCAACTATCTAAAAATGACAGTCGCCTTATTCTATCAAAATATGAAAACTTAATTACTAGTACAACTTGCTCCAGCTGCACCTTGGCTAACGTTACTATTAATATTAGAATTAACATCGCGTATCAAGGCCAATATTTCAATATCAGGAACTGCTGTAACTATTTTCAATACTGATCTACCAACCCAAGTACCAGGATTATCTGCATCAGAACCATCCATTAAAGCTCCTAAACTTGCAGGAGTTAAACGCATAGTTTTACCAGCTCCAAGTACAGTAGTTCCAGCACTATCTGTTAGAACTTGAGAAGTGAATAATACTGTACCATCTTGAGCGTACATAGTTCCAACTAATTCATCTTCTGCAACACCATTATTGGTAATGAGGATAGAAAGTCTATCATTAACTGCATCTGCTTTTGGAATAATGTTTACCCAACAAACTGTACCATCTTGTTGGATTTTTGGTAAAGTTTTACAACTACCATCATCAGGCACTGCAACATCAGCAATATTTGAGTCATCATAATCAATTGTCAAAGATGCACATGGTTCGTTTTCTGGTATATTAATTTCTGTAACACCATCTACAACCAACATGATATTTGTATTTTTTATATAATCAGAATCCTCAACATCCTCAATATCACTCATATCAGCTACAATATCTGTAATATCAATAGTTACTCCAGTGCCATCTTCAGTTAGCTCTACAGTTGCTCCAAGCTCTGCGTCAGAATCAGCATCAATTAATTTAATTCCTCCTGGATCAGTTATGGATGCTGCAAACTGACCATCAGAAATAACTATTTTAGCATCTGCTATTTCACCTCCAGCAGAACCTAATATGAATGGAGTTTCTGCATCATCATTCATGGCTGTATTATCATGAGTAACCACTATAGAACCTAACCAAACTTGATTAGTAGCTATATATGTAGCATCACTTTCTGTTGTAATGGTATTAACAAATTCAGTACCACCCAATGATGTTGCAATTTTAGAATTATTAAATTCTACTGAGTTTATTTCTATTTCAACTGCTTGAGAAGATTGAGCAACAGTAACATCATCAGAAACATTAACCAGATACTGAGTTTGGCCTACAGATGTTGGTGAGACATTCATCGTAATTTTACCACCAGCTGTAGCTAAAGCAGCAGCAGTATTTGTTAATTTATATTTCAATAAAAATCTACTAGTCCCTTCGATCTTCTCACCATCGACGACTTTAATATTAAATTTGATTTCACTATTATCAGGTGTTACACCCGTTGGCAAAGAACCAGTATCTAAAGCACTAGTATTTGCGTCTGTGAACAATTCAACAGTATCACCAAAAGTTGCCCCACCTGACAATGAAAAAGTTAAGAAAAAATCTTCATCAATGGCACCATCTGTCGTATAAATGGCTCCAGCATAAGCTCCTGACGGCAGTGCAGATGGGCTTTCACCAAATAATTCTGCGGCATATGTTATACCATCTTCAGCAGGGTCATCATCACTCGTAGCTACTGCAAAGTCATTTGCAACAGGTACAGTACCACCATCACTACCTTCTACAGCGAGACCAGTCAATTCACTTACATTAGTTAAATTAACTATGTCTGCAAATACAGTGTCAGCAGCTGAAATAGAAAATAATGCAGCTGCTACAGCCATAGCTAGCTTATTGTTTGTGCTCATATTAACAACTCCTATTTATAATCTTTGAAATTAATCGCATCCATTACCACTAGCACCAGCACTAACGTTAATCAGCGGACCAATATTTGCGGGTGGCGTTGTGGCCCCAGCAGGCAGAAGTACTGACCTTGTATTTTTACCTCTTAACAGTCCATAAGCTTCCATATCAGTTGAATTGGAATTAATAGTTAAGATAGCACGTCCTGTCCATGGTTTTTCTTCACTAGCACCGGCGGTGATTGCATATTCGTGTATTTCTGTTGACTTTACAACTAATGTACTATTGGCCGATACAGTTCCTAATTCTTGATCTGCAAAATATTCTACACCGTCTCTATCTTTCAAAGTACCCCATACAGTGGCATCTATATCGGTCTTATTAATAAAACGGTAAAAACCTAAGTCAGAAGCTTGTTTATGAGGGACATTATAAAGAGTACATGCAGTACCATTACGTTTAGTTTGGGCTAAACGACCAACATAGGTTATATCTTTATCACTAGGATAATTAAGAGTTAAGGCAACAGTTGCTCTATCTTTAGTGTCATTGATATCAGTCTCATTGCTTTCATCTACAACAACACAAACGTTAATAGCACTTTCAGCAAGAATATCTACATGTTCTGATTCTAGTTCAAAGGTAGCTTCATCACCGTCGACAATTGCCGCTAAATCAGTAGTTTCATCAGTAAATACACAATCGCCATTAGTTAAGTCAATATCTAAAAATACCTGATTTGCTCCAGTCGATGCCATAAATGGGCCACCAGTAACAACTAGAGAACCAGTAACATTATTATCTGCTATCACATATTTTGAATCACTAGTTATTTCAATAGTACCAAGTGTAATAGTAGTTTCTGAATAACCATCTACAAACTTTGTACTACCTTCAGTAACATCAATCTTAGATGCTGGTTCTTTAGCAGTAATTGTAGCACCCACACTTGCTTTTGATTGATAAAGTGTTTGTATACTACTGTCAGTAATTTCAAAATCAATATCAGCAGCACCCCATTCAGCTTTTAATTTAACGGTACCACCGTTGTCAGCTAATCCTTCAGTATCTTTAATGGTAAACGAGAATTCCAAAGCATCTTCTGCTTGGCCAGCATCAAAAACATTACCTGTTTCATCATCAACCCGTATATTATTTTTACCACCTTGAAGCATATATCTAACTGTATTACTATCGTCTCCACCACTTATTCGAGTAATAGCAGCTGTATTTGAATCTCCATCCATATTATAGAATTCTGGATTGGTCACTGTATCAAATATAGCCCCAGTCAAGGTATAATCAATATAAATATTAAATATTATATTGGCATCACGTTCAAACTCAAATACAGTAGCAACAGGATCGACTGCATCACTATCACCATCATCACCAACACCTTCGGATGCAACTGCTGTAGCTGCTGGTTCAGGAATAGTTGGAGGGGTATTGAACGCACCATTATACAATTCAGCTGATTGAGCAGCTAGTCCGATTCCACCTGATAGGATTGCTGCTATAGCAACCCCAAGTGTTTTGTTATAACGCATATTAAAAACTCCTTAATAATAATTACATAAGGTTTGTGTATAGCACTTATGAAATAATTTATAGAAAAGTACTACCACATATTATAATTATTCAAACTTTAACATAACCTAACATTTCAAACTTCATAGCAAAACATGTTAAGCGATTGCTTGAGAATAAATAATTAAACTCTCTTAGAACGAATTATTGCATCTTTTTTCATACAATGCAAATTTTTTTTAGTTTCGTAGATTTTTGGATTTTTGGATAATTATCTTAATTACATAAGTGATATATGGCATTTACAGATTTAGAATTCGTTCTTTTCTTAATTTAGGAACATTGGACAACCATAAAGGATTGTCCCTACATAATATGATAATTTGTAGGGGATAGCGGAGGTATACAAACGATCCCTACTTAAGAAAATTTTAATTGTTGAATAATCTTAGCCGTATCTGGTTTAATTTTACGCCAAAGATAAAAAGACTCAGCAGCTTGTTCCACCAACATTCCTAAACCGTCCAGTATATTAGTAGCACCTTGATTTTTAGCCCATTGCATAAAAAAAGTAGCTGAATTTGCATACATCATGTCATAACACCAACCGTCTTTACTTATTAAACCATCGGCTAGAGGTGGTATCTTACCTTGTAAACTTGCTGAGGTACCGTTAATAATTAAATCATAAGATTGGCCAGTTAAATCTGCATAAGAAGAAGCATTTATATTACCTAAATGAGCAAATAGTTCAGCTAATTTTTCGGCTTTTAATATAGTACGATTAGCAATTACACATTTAGCTGGATTAGCTGTTAATAATGGTTTTAATATACCACGCACTGCTCCTCCAGCACCAAGTACTAACACTTTTTTATTCTGAATTGGACAATGATTTTGAGTTAAATCACGGATTAAACCTATTCCATCAGTATTATCACCATGATGAATACCTTGTGCATCAAACCATATGGTATTAACAGCTCCAGCTAATTCAGCTCTTTCACTACGTTTAGCGACTGATTGCCAAGCAATTTCTTTAAATGGAACGGTAATATTTAATCCTTTACCACCAGCTTGTTGAAATTTTTGTACTGCATTTATAAAACTATTTTTCTGAACTTCAACTAAAATAGTTTTATAATTTAATAGTTGGTTGGTTTGTTCAGCAAATAAAGTATGAATAAGAGGAGATTTACTATGTTTGATGGGATTTCCCATTACTGCATATTGGTCAGTTTGAATAGTCATGGTATTGAATTATTAAATGAATGTTATTTGAAATAATATCAGCTTCATAACTATAATGCCAAAAAAAAGCCCCTCGACCTAAAGAAGAGAGGCTACAACCACACATAAGGAGATACTATTTCTATTAAGCAAAAAAAATGCCAAGTAAAAATTAGTATTAGAAGAACAGAAGTTATGCAGAGTTAATTACTATTGATATTAATATTAACGGCATTTTTCCTGAAAGAATTTATCTTGTATTTTTGTTAATGGTTTCACTCCCATGGATAGCTGTTTAAGCAATTTAGAACAACTACAACTATCGCAAGATATATCTTTGATTGGTTCAGATATTTCTAATTTTACTGATTTTGCTGGAATAGATTGAGATATTTTTTTAAGAATAATTTTAGGTTTAGGTTTAGGTTTAGGTTTAGGTTTAATCTTTAGCATAGCTTTTTGTAAACGTTTTTTTAAATTTAAAGTCGTGTCAGACTTTGGAGCAACTTTTTCTAAACCAGCAAGATATGATTTTGCTTTATTTAGTTTATTCCGTTTTAAAGCATTTTCTATCCATGATTTATAACGTTTTTCTATTGCACGTAAACCAGCTTTAGCATCAAGATTACCAGAATCTTTTTTTAATACTTTATAATAACAGGATAATGCTGTACCAGAACTACCAGTGGTAAGACGATTAGCTTCAAAATGCTTTCGACATTTCTGGAGTAAACTAACAATTTTAGGTTTGGTATGATTTATAAGTTTTGGATTAGATGAATTATACCAAGGTGTTGATGAATATGTAGTAGGTTGATTATTTTTACTATTATGTACCATGGAAAGAAGCTGTTCTAACAAAACAATAGTTTTTTTCTTAACTTCTACATTTTCTTTTAATAACATTAATTCTAATGCTTCATCTACATGATGTCTAAGTAAATTATTTTGAACTTCTGGTATTATAAATAACTCAGCTTGTAAGGTTTTTGATACTGTTAACTGATTGAGCCTTTTAACAATTTTTTCTTTATCATAACCACTTAAATCAGCAATAATTTCTTTACGTTGTTGATGTAACGATAAACTATATTGTAATTGTTCTCTTTCTTCGGAAGGACTGCTTAGAGAATCATTCCATTCTGATAATAATTTTTCAGCTTGTTGATAATTTTTTTCTGTAAAAGCGTATTTAATTGCCTCTATATACATAGCTTGTAAATTGGTGTCATCAACTGGTAAAGAGGTTCCAATCTGAATAATTTTTTGACGAGTTGTTGCAATACAATTAATTCTATCTAATAATGGTTCTAATGTTTGTTCTAAACAGTTTACATATTCTTTAGTTAAAATAGCTAATCGTTGTTGTTTCTTATTTTTAACTTCTTTATCTAAATTAATTAAATCTAGTGAATCAGGATATTTATTTCTAAATATTTTTAATAAAGATAAAGCGTTATCAAAATTATCATTCTCAATGCTATGTTGTATCTTAGGTTTATAATAGGTTATTAAGGAAGGATAAACATTGGCTAAAATAATATTTTCAATAGCATGGTCATAAATTTCTAATTTAGAAAAAATCGGCTTATCAACTTGTTTTAAATAGAAATTTACTACCGCTTGGGATACTTCTTTATCTGCAAAAATTTGTTCTTGAGTTTCAATATCTGCATTTTCTAACGTTACGATTGCTGCCTTATTTCCTTGTAAGATAGAACTCTTAATATGTTTATCTTTTTGTTCGACTTGTTCTATAGTAAACAAAAAAATAATGGTTATTGCTGATAAAATTAAAACAAATATTCCCATTAATAATAAAGGAATTTTCTGAGTTGATTGCATTATATCGTCCTTATCATTCCGTTTATCGGTAATAATATATAGGTTAGAATGTTTGGTAATTTTATTAAGAAAGGAGTTTTTTTGGCTATAAACCAAGAGTAACTATGAGAAGTAACCAGTTTAAAATTAGCAGAATCATAAATAAAACGTTTATGAGAATCTTTCAGCACATCATATGCTTCATTGATTTCTTTAAATCTATGTTCAGCATCTGGTTCAACGCTAATATCTGGATGGAATTTACGAGCAAGTCTTTGATATGCTTTTTTAATAGTTATTTTATCAGCATGCGATGTCACCTCTAATATTTTATAGTAATTTTTAGATTTCATAAGTACATTTAAATAGAAGAGGTTCCAGAATTTAGAAAACTATATAGAATTTAATATTACAAATTTTCACACTGGTATAGACTGAAAGATATAGGAGAACAATTCTCCTATATTAAAACAATATTATTTTTGGATTATATTCAATCCTTTTAATAAGTTAAGAGCTTCATAAACTTCATAATCTCTTTTAACTAATGGCTCTTCTTCAGAATCTACGGCAGGTTTGTCAGCAGACTTTGATTTTTCATTACCATTATCTAAATGTCGATTTAAATCAGCTTCTGTAATCCGATCTGATTCTTTTTCCACTGAAGCAATTTCAACTTTGCTTAATACAATATCAGGTTGAATGCCTTCTGCTTGTATAGAACGGCCTAATGGAGTATAATATCTTGCAGTTGTAAGCTTCAAAGCAGAGTCATTATTCATTGGTAAAATAGTTTGGACTGAACCCTTTCCAAAGGTTTTTGTACCCATAATTACTGCTCGACGATGATCTTGTAATGCTCCAGCAACAATTTCTGATGCAGAGGCAGAACCACTATTAACTAATACTACCATTGGAACTCCATCCACTAAATCTTTTGGATGAGCATTAAATCTAAGTGAAGAATCAAGAACTCTTCCTTCAGTATAAACAATAAGCCCACTTTTTAAAAAGGCATCGGATACTGATACTGCTGCTTTTAATACTCCACCTGGGTTATTGCGTAAGTCTAAAACTAATCCTTTTAAACCAATCTCTCTATTTTCTTCTTTTAAAGTTATAATAGCTTGTTCTAAATCATTACCAGTTGGAGTTTGGAAATGACTAATACGAACATAAATATAACCTGGTTCTAAAGTACGACTTTTAACACTTTTTACTTGAATAATAGCTCTAGTTATGGTTAAAACTATTGGTTTATCTTCATTTTCACGTACAATAGTTAAATTAATATCAGTATCTGGTTCTCCACGCATGATCTTAACAGCATCACTTAATGACATCCCTTTCACTGGAGTATCATTCAGACGTACAATTAAATCTCCAGCCTCAATTCCAGCTCGTTTAGCCGGTGTATCATCAATCGGAGCAATGACTTTAACAAAACCATTATCCATTCCAACTTCAATTCCTAAACCACCGAATTCACCAGTAGTACCAATTTGTAATTCTAAAAAAGTTTCTGGATCTAAGTAACCAGAATGAGGATCGAGTCCAGCTAGCATTCCTTGAATGGCACTTTCCAATAAATCTTTATCATTAACCTCTTCAACATAATCAGTTTTAATTTTATCAAAGATTTCGGTGAAAGTACGTAAATCTTCGTATGGTATAGAGGAATTAACTTGGCTACGATTGGCAAATACAGTTGTTCCAACCGCAATAAAAGACCCTAAAATTACTCCCATTAACAAGGTTGGTAAGTAACGAAATATCGTTTTCATTTGATTGCTCCACGAATAAATTATATCTTTTTAATTAAAATTTAAAGTCAAAATAGTTTCAAAATCAATTATATATATCAATGTATCTAAATCACAGAAAATCTTCACTAGCTTTTAGTTTAATTTATATAACAATTAAACCATTACCCCAATATTTTATATATGCCATAAATAGCATTTTATAACAACTAAAATTTTAAGTATTATTATTTAGTAGGACAGATTTTACAGTTACAAAAGAAGTGACTTTTTGTGATTTCATTGGTATGCCACATATAAAAAAACTTAGGTGTAGCGCAATGATGGATAAACTGCTTATCCGATACCAAGTCATCTAGTGAATTCTTGGCTACTTTTATGATTATATTCAATGCTCCGTTTAGATCAGCATTGATTAATAAACCTTGCAGCGTTTTGTATAACCCTCTTTTAACTCGCTTTCCTGAGAAATCATATTTTTGGTTTCTACGTTTAGAAAACGTCGGAATCTCATCTAAATCTAACGCACTAGCTTTAGATGTATAACTTTCTTCATTAACAACAACTATTCCATTTTCCTGCTCAAACTTATATTTAACAAGTTCTATAAGTCTTGTATGAGGAATTTGAACAAAGTTTTGATTATTACGCTTACCGATTTTTATTCCCGTTTTCCACTGCAAATTTTTGCCAATAATCAGCGTTCCTATATTATTCTTCACTAACCAATTTACAAGCATTCTGCTGGCAATATGCAAATAGGTATCAACTTGATGGTTTCGTTTTTCAGTTAGTTTTTTGATTTGATGGGAGTTAAAAATGTCTTTCTTTAGTTTCGATTGCAATTTCGTTTTTTGCTTGTTCCATCGACGATTTATACTCTTTAATGGTCTGCCGTTTACCATTCTTGGCTGAATATCAGCTTGGTTAGTTGCTACAGTCACTAAATTATTTAAACCGAGATCAATACCAGCTATCTTGCTGTAATCCAGATCGTTATTTCTCATTTCCTCCGTATAGGTGACTTTGATCAAAAAGTGACTATTTTTAGGAATTATCTTAACCTCTTTAACTTGCCCTCCAATTAATGAAGTATCTAAAATAATGTTTGTTTTAGATAGCCTAATCTGGTTTTCAGGTAAGCCTTTAGTTCCTAAAGCCCCTTGTTCATAAGTCACAATATTCAGGGATTTATTGTATTTAGGTAATCTAGGTCTACCAGTAAATTTACTAGGGGTGTTTTTATATTCCTTTAATGATTTTAACCAATGTGACCAACTGCCTGTCACCTGCATCCAAACCTTGTTTGAGATTTTCCGAGGTAAGGCAGTCCAATTCTCGTTGTTTTTCATTTCCTGATAAAGAACTTTATAATTTAGAAACTCATTATTATTAAATAATGCTTGTCTAAGCTCATAAAGCCCTACGTTATATAACTGCTTGGATATGACGCACAAATCTTCACATTCCCTATATATAAGGTTATTCGGCTTAACAGATTGCAAGGTTATTGTTTTATTCATAACGGTATGCACCTCGATTAAGAGTAGCCGCCTGCCCATGTTGATAGTTTAGTCAAATTCATTTTGCTAATATAACATAAAAAGTCATAAAAAATCATTTTTTTAGTGATTATTTACAACACTTTTATTACAGTTATGAAAAAAGTTACTTTTCGTGATTTTATTGATATGCCATATCCAATTTTAAAAACTTAAGGTGTGGTGCAAAGATGGATAAACTGCTTATCCGATACCAAGTCATCTAGCGAATTTTTATAGTGAAAGATTTTAGATTAAAACAACTTAACTAATGCCTTGCCGAATTAGTGCATTTATATGCTGTGGCTATTAGTTACAAAAGATTAAGTAATACTATTTTAATCTAATTCTTAGTCACTGCAACAAGAATGTTATCGATATATCATTCAATCTATATAAAGTAATTAAAAGTAAACAATTTAGTAACTGATGTTACGCAGAGAGCTTACGTAATTCAAAAAAACTAGCAAGTAAAGCTTTAAGATAAAGTTTAGTA
>JQIA01001707.1_pt1 | contig 11776 bp, 10 predicted proteins | sample 811431 | NCBI WGS metagenome assembly JQIA01 (sample SAMN02998118, study PRJNA258478) | marine sediment metagenome | biome: marine; feature: seafloor; material: sediment; isolation source: oil-polluted sediment collected from 3 locations (0.5 km, 0.7 km and 0.9 km)... | place: USA: Gulf of Mexico ... | reverse complement strand
TTAGATATAAAGCCCGTCTCAACCAATATTGATGGAATATCAGGTGACTTGAGAACCACAAATCCAGCTTGCTCAACGCCTTTTTTATGCAGGCGAGTCATCTGCCCCATAGACTTAAGAACATGCGCCCCCACCCCCAAACTTGCTCTTAAGCTACCCGTCATTGAAAGATCTAGCAACACACTGGCCAATACATCATCTTTATCATCAAGACTGATAACACCGCCAATTAGATCTGCACTATTCTCTTTCTTAGCTAGCCAACGGGCGGCTTCACTGGTTGACCCTCGCTTGGACAAAGCATAAACAGAAGCGCCATTGGCCTGAGGTTTATGAAAGGCATCCGCATGAATAGAAACAAACAAATCTGCATTGTACTTTCTCGCCAACGTCGTGCGCTGACGAAGGCCAATATAATAATCTCCATTACGCGTCATTTTAGCTTTAAAGCCAGATTTACTATCCACCAGCTTTTGCAATTCTTTTGCGATAGCTAAAACCACCGTTTTTTCTCTAACACGACCAGGACCTAAAGCACCGGGGTCTTCCCCTCCGTGCCCAGCATCAATAACTACAATAATATCTCTTTTCTTTTGCTGGTCGACCGACTTTACAACCTTAGGTTTTTTTGACGTTGTTTTTTTCTCATGAAGGTCAAGCACCAGTCGGTTGCCATATTGCTGATTAGGTTTTAAAGAAAAGCTTTTAGGGGTCACTGAGCGACTTATATCTAACACAATACGTAAATCTTTTTGATTGCGCACAGCAGTACGAATTCGCTTAATAGGGCTACCATTTAATGACAATTCAGACAGGTCTGTAAGTGACTTAACGTTAGATAAATCCAAAACAATCCGTCGCGGGTTGCTCAGTGTAAATAACTTATGTTCAATACCTGCTGATACATCAAAAACTAACCGAGTATGATCCGACGCAGGCCAAACTCGAGCATTAGTTATTTTCGCCCCAAAGCTCACGGCACTGATACAGAGAAACAGTATCCCCAGCATCAATTGAAGACTTATTTTATTTTTATATGAACTCATTACACTGCACCATTCGTACGACCACCAGAGAACAAAATTTTATTTGTCAGACATGCACATACTTAACTTTCCAACGAACATAAATCCATTAATTTATTAGCCATTGTTTTCCCGTATTGGGTATTACCATGCCAACGAACGGAACGCCCCGCACCTGACATTTCAAAATTTAACTCCATATCAGCATCGGGCAAAATACCCGCCCCTTTTTCAGGCCATTCAATAATAGATAAAGCATGCTGATCAAGGTAATCTCTTATTCCCATAAACTCTAATTCTTCTGGCTCAGCCAGACGATACAGGTCGAAGTGATATACGGTATAACCAGGTAACTCATAAGGCTCAACTAAGGTATAAGTCGGACTTTTAACTCTGCCATTGTGACCCAAACCATTCAAAACACCTCGGCACAAAGTTGTTTTCCCCATCCCCAGGTCACCATGTAAAAATATAATACCCGACCCGTTGCTTGCTTTTGCTAGCAAACCACCAAACGCGACAGTTTCAAACTCATCTTTTAGTACGGTACTCAGCCCCTTACTCACAAACAACAAACCTCTCCGACTAATATTCAAAAAGCGCTATTCTATCAGCTTTCTCTAAGCAACTCAGGTATTGCATCAATAACATCTGAAGCTAGAAGACTGTACTCTCCCACCACCTCTCTCGCTAAATTAGCCGCTTCACCATGTAAAGCCACTGCAATAGACGCTACCATGTTATTCGGTATCGCTTTTTGAGCAAGCAATCCTCCTAATGCTCCACTTAATACATCCCCCATACCGCCACTTGCCATACCCGGATTACCCGTATTTATAAGGTACAGAGAGGTCGGTGAAGCAATTAAGGTTCCCGCTCCTTTCAGAATAATCGTACCACCATATTTCTTTTGCAATAAGCTTACCGCGTTGAACCGGTCTCGCTCTACTTCTTCTATTGTGCAGCCCAGTAAGCGAGCAGCCTCTCCTGGATGAGGTGTTAATACCCAGTTATCTCTAGGCGCTAACGCTGATTGAGAAACAATACCCTGTTGTGCCAGTAAATTAAGTGCATCAGCATCAATAACCATTGGTTTATCGGATGAAAGTACTTTCTGAAATAACTGCTGCCCCCATGCCTGCTGACCTAAGCCAGGACCAATCACAACAACATCCACCTGTTCAAGCATGGTTTCAACATGCTGTGTAATATCAATACCTTTAACCATTATTTCAGGACGATGAGCTACCCATGCAGATACATGCCCAGGCCGCGTAGCCGCATAAATCAAGCCTGCACCCACACGACAAGCGGCCTCCGCTGCCATTAATGCAGCACCCGCCATACCGTGATCGCCGCCTACAATTAATACGCGTCCAAACGCCCCTTTATGAGCAACCCGATTTCTTCTGGGCAAGACATCTTTCAACTGGCGCCAATCAGCCCTGAGATAACTAAAATCAACCTGATCAAAAACAAATTCAGGCACATCAAGCGCATCATACTCCAACTGACCCACTAAATTCGGCGCCTCACCTGTCAGTAAGCCTTGCTTTAAACCTATAAACGTAATGGTTTTTTCAGCCTTAACCGCCGCCCCAAGCACTCGCCCGGTATCACTACATAGACCAGAAGGGATATCTACGGCTAAAACCGGCTTATCTGCATGGTTAATAACTTTAATAGCCTCAGCACAACGTCCTCTTACCTCGCCGGCTAAACCAGTACCAAGAAGGCAATCTACAATGACCTCAGACGTAATTTCATCATCTGCCAGCCACTCATTAATGGTGAGTAATGATTTATCTGTAAGTGCTTTGTCAGTAAATTGTTTTAGCCAGTTCCAGGCGGAAGCGGCTTCCCCCTTATAATCGCAAGGATCAGCCAGTAAAACGAGATCAACAGAAATTCCTTTTTGAGCAGCCAAGCCCGCAATAACAAGACCATCACCGCCATTATTACCACCACCACAAAATACCGTTAACGACTTAACACCCGGCCAATAGCGAAGCAATGCTCTAAAAGCAGCCCGCCCAGCCTTCTTCATTAAATCAAAACCATCAACAGGTATCATCTCAATCGCTGTGCGATCCAAAGCCCTTACTTGCTCTGCGGTATAAAGCTTATCGGGTAACATTTTTTTATTCACTGTATAATCTTTCACACACCTGTTAAGCGTTTCATTCCTCTTTAATAAAACGCTTAAAGAATGACCTTTAGCCTACTGTAAAGTATAGCAAAGAGTCACAAAAAGATCATTTTATGAACAACTTTTAATGTAGCTGAAATATAGTCGATATGAATCAAGCACCTTCAACAAAAGAACTTCAAGCCCTTGCTGAAAATATTAGCGTCTGGTCTCGAGAGCTAGGCTTTCAACAAGTAGGTATTTCAGATGTTGACCCTGGTGAGCATGAAACACGATTCATTGAATGGCTAGACAACAAGTACCAAGGCGATATGGACTACATGGGGAAGCATGGCAGCAAACGCTACCACCCCGATGAATTGGTTGAAGAAACCTCTAGGGTTATATCTTTAAGAATGGACTATCTTCCTGAAGACAGTCGAATGATTGAAGTATTAAAAAACAAAAACAAAGGCTATATATCACGTTATACATTGGGGCGTGATTACCACAAACTCATCCGTAAACGACTAAATCAACTCACACAAAAAATTAATGAAGCAATGGGTGGTTATCAATTTAGGGCCTTTGTAGATAGCGCTCCGGTGCTAGAACGCGCATTTGCACAAAAAAGTGGACTAGGCTGGTTTGGCAAAAGCTCGATGATTATTAACCGTGAAGCCGGCACTTATTTTTTTCTGGGAGAAATCTTTACCAACATCCCACTACCTATCGACCTACCCTATGAAAAAGACCATTGCGGCCAATGCACAGCCTGCCTAGACAAATGCCCCACTAATGCATTTGTGTCACCCTATGTTCTGGATGCTCGACGCTGCATTTCATATTTAACCATTGAGTTAAAAGGCTCTATTCCTGAAGAACTACGCCCCTTGATGGGGAACCGAATTTTTGGCTGTGACGATTGCCAGTTAGTATGTCCATGGAACCGATTTTCTAAAGCATCTAAAGAAAGTGACTTTTCACCCAGGCAACAATTTACGACACCAGACCTACTTGATCTATTTAATTGGAATGAGGAAACATTTCTGAAATTAACAGAGGGGTCTGCCATTCGACGAGCAGGTTATGAAAGTTGGTTGCGTAATATCGCTATTGCTTTAGGTAATGCACCGACTTCAATCGATATAGTAGAAGCTTTGAAGAACAAGCTTAACTACCCATCAAACATTGTTGAAGAGCATGTTAGATGGGCATTAAAGCAGCACGACTAAATTATCTATAATTTAAAAAAGTGCTCTCGGTAATGCTTCAATTCACCAATTGATTCCTGAATATCATTCAGCGCCAAATGTACGCCTTCTTTCTTAAAGCTACTAGCCACTTCAGGCCTCCAGCGACGAGCTAACTCTTTAATGGTGCTTACATCAAGGTTTCTGTAATGAAAGAAGGCTTCAAGCTCCTTCATATATTTCACTAGAAACCGTCGATCCTGACCAATACTATTACCACAAATTGGCGAGACACCCTTATCAACATATTGCTTCAAAAACTCAACTGTTTGGCGCTCTGCTTCTGCTTCAGAAACCGTACTATCTTTAACTCGTTGAGTTAGCCCGGTAGAACCATGCGTATTGGTGCACCATTCATCCATTCGATTTAACGCCTCATTAGATTGATGAACCGCAATAACCGGCCCCTCAGCCAAAACATTCAAATCTGCATCGGTAACGATGGTGGCAATTTCAATAATCAGGTCTGTTTCAGGGTCTAAACCTGTCATTTCCAAATCAATCCACACAAGGTTTTCATTTCGAGCCATAAGAAGTCCTTCAATATTAGTCGTAAGTGCGCTACCAGAAGCCATTGGTCATTAATAAATGCCATACACAGGTCTTTTATATATACTAACAGTAATTCCACTCGCTCAAAAAACTTAATTATTAAAGATACGTTTAAACATGGCTAAGAGAAAACTCAACAGACGGCAACAATGGCGTGTAGATAAAGTTCACGAAGAGCGCACTCAACGCGCCCAAAAACGCGAACGCGATATAAGCCGACAAATGAAAGCAGGCGATTTGAGTGAAGAACAAGAAGGCATGGTTATCGCTCACTTTGGCCAATTATTAGACATTGAAGCACTGGAAGGTGAAGATAAAGGCGAAATTCACCGCTGCCATGTGAGAGCAAATATAGATTCTTTGGTTACGGGTGACCGAGTCATCTGGAGAGCAGGCAAAGACTTAACTGGCGTTATTGAAGCCAGACTCGAAAGACAAACATTGCTACAACGCCCCGACAACTACGGCAACTTAAAGCCCGTCGCATCTAACATAGACTACATTGTTATTGTAATCGCCCCAGAACCAGAGCCGTTTCAGGGCTTAATTGATCGCTATATTGTTGCAGCAGAGACCGTAGGCATCCCCCCTGTTGTATTGCTAAACAAAACAGATTTACTAACCGAAGAGAACCGTAAACCCATTGATGAAATGATGGAACTTTACAAATCTCTAGGCTATCACACCATCAGAGCCTCAGCTAAAAGCAATGATGACGAAGGTATGACGGAGCTATTTTCCTGGCTGGACAATCACACCAGCGTATTTGTAGGTCAGTCTGGCGTGGGTAAATCATCTCTAATACAAGAACTGCTACCTGAGCACAATATCAGAATTGGTGACCTATCCGAAAACACCCGCAAAGGCACTCACACCACGACCACTGCAAAGCTGTTTCATCTACCCAGTGGCGGTGATTTGGTGGATTCCCCCGGAATCAGAGAGTTTGGTTTGTGGCACATTGGCGAACAGGAGCTTCTGGAAGGATTTACAGAGTTTCGGCCTCATTTAGGTTATTGTCGATTCCGCGACTGCAAGCATCAGAGCGAGCCCAAGTGCGCTATTCTTGCAGCGGTAGAGAGCGGAGAGATATCTCAAAGACGAATGGATAGTTATCGTCATATTAAAAACGCGATAGAAGACCAGAATGCTCGTGGGTTAACGTTGAGGGAGTAATTGGGGGGGGGGCGCCTATACTCAGGTGCCCGCCCATGATTTCGTGTACACTTCACTACCTGTGAAACCATTTTTAAAAATCCGCGCCCAACCCCATGAGAAATAACCCTATGTCAAACCCCGAAAAACCAAATATTCAGCGTGCGCTGATCGTCGCCGTGCAATTGGACCATGTCAGCGATGTTGAATTTGAGTCGTCGTTGAGCGAGTTGGGCGAACTTGCAAAGACCTTAGGTTTGGAAGTGGTTGGTCAGTTTACCCAAAAGCGCTCATCTTTCGACTCGACGGCATACATGGGTGTAGGCAAACGAGACGAAATCCGGCAGTTCCTTGAGGCTAAGGACCAAGTTGATTTTGTTCTGGTCGACCACGAAATCTCACCTTCCCAGGCACTCAATCTGGAAAATGAAGTCGGTTGCGAGGTAATGGATCGTACGGTGGTCATCCTCGAAATTTTCCATCGAAATGCCAGTTCACACGCTGCACGGGTACAGGTTGAGATTGCACGCCTGACCTATATGGCACCGCGTCTACGTGAAGCAGCCAAACGTGAAGGGCCATCAGGCCGACAGCGCAGCGGCAGCGGAGGCCGTGGTGCAGGACAGTCGCGCAGCCAGATTGATAGTCAAAAAGTTCGTGACCGTATTGCCGAACTACAAAAGGAAATTGACGTCATGGAGGCTAGTCGCGATACCCAACGATCGCGGCGTCAGGGACAATCGGGGCTAGCACAGGTGGCGCTGGTAGGTTATACCAACGCAGGAAAATCCACATTAATGCGCGCCTTGACCGGAAAAGACGCGCTAGTAGCCAACAAATTGTTTGCAACACTAGACACCAAGGTACGTACTTTACAACCAGAAAGTGTGCCGCGAGTATTAGTAAGTGACACGGTTGGTTTCATCAAAAACTTACCGCATGGCTTGGTTGCCTCGTTTAAGTCAACATTAGATGAAGCCCTTAACGCATCGCTGTTACTGCACGTTATTGACGCTGGCGACCCCGGTTTTGAGATGCAACTTAAAGTGACCGATAAAGTATTGGCCGAGATTGGTGCCGATAGTGTGCCACGCATTAGGGTATTCAATAAAATTGACTATATAGGCGATGCCGTCGCACAAGCGGAACGTACAGCAGAACTGCAAGAGAAGTATCCGAATTGTATTGTTCTTAGCGCACGCAATAAAGACGATATAACAGGGTTGCATCAGGCGATTGTGGAAGTTTTTCAACAGGACTTAGTTGAAGCCGAGATTTTTTTACCTTGGTCAGCTCAGGGGTTGCGCGGCGATATCTTTGCTTCCTGCGACGTGCTTGAAGAGCGTGCCGATACTGCGGGAGCATTTTTTCGCTTCCGCGCTGCACCTGATGTGGTCGCTAGACTGAGTGAACTCTCAGAGAATACTCACTAGATTTAAATGAAAAACGTTTACATAATGGGCCTGACTGCGTAGCGGTGAAGGCCCATTACCTTGCCATATCGATATTATTTTTAACTATCTTATAATTTCTGGGCTATCTTTTTTTTACATCTAATCGCTATATCTATTTTTTCATCTTCAGATTTGTTCATCCAGCTACTAATCTCTAATGCAGACCTATAACACCCCATACAAATATCATTTTTATCTAGATCGCACTGACCTATACAAGGGGTAATTACATTTGTACAATTTACGCCTAACATATCAACCATACTCCATTTACATAACAAGGCACCATTAGATACTAATGGTGCCAGACATATATTTAACTGCTTTTCCTGAAATCCCCACTCTATCACCATTGATAGTGCAGAAAAGATGACCACCCCGTTTTGATGCTTGAAAAGCCTGTAGTTTAGACTTTCCAAGCCTCTCAGCCCAGAAAGGTGCAAGACCTGCGTGTATTGAGCCCGTAACAGGGTCTTCATCACCGCCATTAGCAGGCCAAAAATACCTGGATATAAAATCGTATTTCTTTGACGCTGAAGTCACGACAACATCATATGGTTTTAGTTTTTTAAGCTGCTCCTTATCTTGTTTAACAGTAAGAACATGCTCTTCTGCAGAATAAATAACAAAGTACGCCTGCTGGCTTAATAATACCTCAGCTGGAGCAATAGAGAGACCTTTCATTAATGCATCAGGAATGATATCTACTGGCTCAGGTTTTCGGTTTGGAAAGTTCATTTTTATAAAGCCAGAATCCCCTTTATAAACGTTAAATTTACCCACCGCTTTGGCATAGAACGCCAAGGAGTCAAAGTCAGCATATTTGATAAATAGAACATAGGCTGTCGCTAAAGTTGCATGTCCACAAAAATCTATTTCTGTTAATGGTGAAAACCAACGAATATGAATAATATCTCCATCTTTAACTGAAAACGCAGTTTCGGACAAATTATTTTCTGCTGCTATAGATTGCATTAAATCATCTGGCAACCAATCTTCTGTAAGTATTACAGCAGCTGGGTTTCCACCAAATATAGAATGAGTAAATGCATCTATATAATTTACTTCTAATTCCATCTCTTAAATTCCTAACTAAGCTAAATTCTGGTGACAGCACCATAAATTAAATGGATATGACGGCTAACTGACCATAAGTGATTGAGGAGTTAATCTCTAACGCAGGGCAGGTAAATAAAGGGTGCCCCACGATTAGTAACTTTTCCTTTGTTTTCCTACCTTTTTACGCACTGATCTGTTTTGTTTAATACCCTGCAACGCTGTTGGCAGATTATTATTTGCATGCCCTATTAGCCCCGTTATTGTTAGCTGCAAGGGGTTCATAAAATCATCATAATTGTGCTCTCTTAGGCTCACTTTATCTAACACAGACTCCCATTGAGCGGTCATATCTGGCCGCGTCATACTTTCAGGTAAACTGTTTATTAATCCCCTGCCTGCTGGCGTAGACCATATTTGTTTACCTTGTCGTTGTAAAAACTGACGTTTGAATAATAATTCAATAATATTAGCGCGGGTTGCTTCTGTACCTAAACCATCTGTTTCTTTAAGTATTTTCTTTATTTCCGGATTAGATACATAACGACTGATACCTGTCATAGCGGCCAATAAGGTGGCATCTGTATAAGGTGCAGGTGCTTGCGTCTCTTTTTCTATTAGCTCACCACGTTCGCAATGAAGTTCTTGCCCCACTTTTACACCAGGAATTGATTTATTTTCCATAGCTTGTGGTGTTAGCGACTCGGGTCTTACTCTGGCAGTTAATTTCTTCCAACCCTGCACCTTGGTATGTCGTGCTTTGGTAGTGAATTTCCCTCCCACAATGGTTAACTCAACGAGGCTATCGATATACTCCCAGTGAGGGTAAAACTGACTTAGATACTGGCGAGAAATTAACTCATAGATTTGTTGTTCTGATTGACTTAACAGGCCATTTTTACATCGAGCCATTGTGGGAATAATACCGTGATGCGCCCCTGTTTTTGCATCATTCCATGCTTTGCTTTTAATGCTCGTATTAGCCTGGGCACACTCTGTAGTTAAATTACTGTTTAGTGAAATAGCATTAATCACCTTTGATGCCTGCTGAAAATGAGCTGCGGGTAAATAACGATTATCTGACCGTGGATAAGTAATTACTTTATGTTTTTCATATAAAGACTGGCAGGTGTCTAGTACCGACTTAGCACTTAAGCCATAGCGTTTTGCTGCATCAATTTGTAAGGCCGATAAATTGTAAGGTAAAGGTGCGGCTTGTTTTTTCTGCTTATTTTCAACTTTAGTGACATTTACTGGTTGGTTATTAATACGCAAAACAACATTTTCAGCTAGTGCTTTATTTAATACCCTCCTTTCCAAATCCATATAGGGTAAACAAGCCTCACTAGGCTGCCATTTTGCTAAAAAAGGCTCTACAGGCACATTTGATTGGAGATCTGTAACGTGAGCGAGCACTTCATAATAAGGCGATGAAGAGAAAGCATCTATTTCCTGATCTCTTCTTACTACTAAGCCAAGTAGTGGTGTTTGAACGCGACCAACGGAAACAACGCCATTAAATCCAACTTTTTGCCCTTGCAGTGTATAAGCCCGTGTCATATTAATACCGTACAACCAATCGGCACGTGACCTGGCTAATGCAGATATTGATAGAGCAGCAAAGTCTCTATTGGGCTTTAAGTCACTTAATGATTTTTTTACGGCAGGTAAGTTTAAATCGCTGATCAGGCAGCGTTGAATATTCGTTTTAACATTCTTTTTTACACCTACATGATCGATAACTTCATCGACCAATAACTGCCCTTCACGGTCTGGGTCACCACAATGAACAATTTGGTCGGCCTGTTTAATCAATTTTTTTAATATAGAAAACTGCTTACGGGTTTTGCTTTTCGGCGACAGCTTCCAACGTGAAGGTAAAATGGGTAAATGTTCCATCTGCCATTTTTTGTAACCAGGGTCATAGGCCTCTGGCTCAGCTTGCTCGAGAAGGTGACCTATGCACCAACTGATAACATCACCATTCCCTGCTTTAACATACCCATCACCTTTACTATGAGGCTTAGGCAACGCAGCCGCAATAGCGCGCCCTAAGCTTGGTTTTTCAGCAATGTAGAGTTTCATTGGGGCCGTATTTCTCAAGAAAAAGTCTGTTAATTTAAAATAAACAAACTACTGTATATAATACTGTATACCAAAGCAATATTTATAACTTTTACTTCTCATATATCAATATTACTCACCAGGCAACCTCCCCTGGGTCTAGCTCATCAATTTCATCAAACCAACCACCACTTTCAAGCTTGCGGTCATTTTCTTTAGTCTTATCACTAACTCCTGCCTCTCGCACGCCGGCATTACGGGCAATTTCATCTTCTGCTTTTCTATTTAGTACGATAATAGCAATGCGCCGGTTAACCGCGGCTAAAGCATCATCATTATCAAATAACACAGATGAAGCTAATCCCACAACCCGAGATACCTGAGTTTCATCAATACCCCCTGCGACCATTGCTCGTCTGGCGGCATTAGCTCTATCGGTAGAAAGTTCCCAGTTGGTATAACCTTCCCGACCCAAAAAGGGCTGAGCATCCGTGTGACCTGTAAGACTGATTTTATTGGGGACTTGAGAAATTGTTTTTGCTAACTCAATAAGGATGTCTTCAGAGTAAAACTTAAGCTCAGATTTGCCGCTATCAAACATAGGACGCTTTGACTGATCTACAATTTGAATTCTCAACCCTTCAGGGGTGATATCAAGTAGTAACTGCTCCTTAAACTCATGAAGCGTTTCATTTTGATCAATTTTTGCTTCTAATATTTCTTTTAGTTCTTCTAAACGTTGCTGTGATATATCTTCAGCAAGGTCCTCGATAACATCATCTTCAAATTTAATATCAGTATCTTGCTGATCCGCTGATGATGTGGCAACCACTGCAGCACTACCATCTAAATCAACAGGGTTTGGGCTTCCGCCTTCAACAAACCCAATAGGGTCTTTAAAATACCCTTCTATTGCCTCTTTCTGCTCAGGGCTTGTTGATGCACTCAACCACAGCACCAAAAAAAAAGCCATCATGGCGGTTGCAAAGTCAGCAAATGCAACCTTCCATGCACCACCATGATGCCCGGCTTTCTTTATAACTTTTTTTACAATAATCGGTGGCAGGTCTTCCACTATTTACTTCCGGT
>JQIA01001706.1_pt1 | contig 11777 bp, 10 predicted proteins | sample 811431 | NCBI WGS metagenome assembly JQIA01 (sample SAMN02998118, study PRJNA258478) | marine sediment metagenome | biome: marine; feature: seafloor; material: sediment; isolation source: oil-polluted sediment collected from 3 locations (0.5 km, 0.7 km and 0.9 km)... | place: USA: Gulf of Mexico ... | reverse complement strand
TTAGTGGAAGAACTGATCGGGTAAGACACGACAAATAGAAGAACAATTGTAACTACTCCAACTATAATCCCGGTTGATATAGTAGATTCTGTTTTTGAATTAACGGTTTGAAATGCCTCAATAAACTCTGAATTTCTTGCTTCATAGAACTTGTCTAAACCTTTTTGCAAGCGAACCAATTTTTCAGTCATTTCTTTACTTTGACTTGCTAATTCTGAAAAATCTGCTGTCCCATCAACAATACCCTTTGATAACGCATGCGCTTGAGTAAAGTAGGACTTAAGTTCTCTATTTATAGTTTCTATTTCCTGAGATGTTTTTTGATCAATAGAAGCCGCTCTTGAAAGCTCTTTTGTTAATGTAATGTATATATCATTTGCTAAATCAAGCTTTTCGCTTTCTTCGGTACTCACTGCATCGCCTAAACTTGCCTTAATTGCGTTTAATTTTTCTAAGCTTTCCGCTGATATCTGCAATAAAGGAAATTGAATATCTTTGGCATTCTTTAAGGATTCTAAGTTTAGTCTCATAGCATTGACGCTAATGAATAAATAAATTAAAAATCCGAATGCGCCCACAAAAGGGATAAAAAGAATCTTTAGTTTAATAGACTGTTTGGTGAAAAACTCCATTTCCAATTACCTTATTTAATCTAATTCGCTAATAGTAGTTGTATATTTAATACTCAAGTGTAGTAGCCATATTCTATTTTTTCCAAAAAATCTTATTTTATTTAAATATTATTGCTAAACCACCACCCCGAAAGTAAAATACCTCTTTACCTACTGAACTAAGATAAAACCCATGAAAACCAGCCAATATCTCATTGCATCGCTCAGAGAAGATCCAAGTGATGCTGAACTTGTTAGCCACAAATTAATGTTACGTTCGGGCATGATCCGTATGCAAGCTTCTGGTTTGTATACTTGGTTACCAACAGGCTTAAAGGTCTTAAGAAAGGTTGAAAATATTGTTCGGGAAGAGATGGATGCTATAGGTGCTGGAGAGATTCTCATGCCAATGGTACAGGCGGCTGAGCTTTGGGAAGAGTCTGGGAGATGGCAGGAGTACGGCGCGGAGCTGTTAAGGCTAAAAGATCGACATGGCAGAGAGTTTTGCTTAGGCCCCACTCATGAGGAAGTGGTTACTTCGCTTATTCGAGATGAAATTCGTAGCTATAAGCAGTTACCTGCTGTCTATTATCAAATCCAGGGAAAGTTTAGAGATGAAAGGCGTCCTCGTTTTGGCGTGATGCGTGCGCGAGAATTTATAATGAAAGATGCCTATTCTTTTCATATTAACGATGACTGCTTAAATAAGACTTACCAAATAATGCATAAAGCTTACTGTAAAATATTTGATCGACTAGGATTAGATTATCGATCGGTGATTGCTGATACTGGCTCAATTGGTGGTGAACACTCACATGAATTTCATGTATTAGCCGATTCGGGAGAGGATGCCATTGCGTTTAGCACGGTAAGTGAATATGCGGCTAATGTTGAAAAAGCCACTGCGATGGCACCTGATTTAACTCAAAGAGTCAGTGCAAAAGAAAGTCTGCAAGCCGTCGATACTCCGAATATAAAATCTATAGAAGATGTAAGTGGCTTTCTTAACTGCGAACCTAAACAAGTGATCAAAACTTTAATTGTAAATGGCGCGAAAGAAAACAGCTTAATTGCTGTTTGTTTACGGGGTGATCACCAGTTGAATGAATTAAAGCTAGCAAAACATCCATTAGTTGCTTCTCCTTTAACTATGGCGAGTGATGAAGATGTGATCGCGAAAATTAGAGTAGGTGCTGGGTCAATCGGTCCTGTTAATTTATCTTTAACTATCATTGCTGATCCAGAAGCTGCAATGTTAAGTGACTTTGTTTGTGGTGCTAATGAAACTGACAAACATTTAACCGGAGCAAACTGGGAGCGCGATGGCAATTATAATGAAGTTTTTGATTGCCGTAATATTGTAGAGGGAGATATGAGTCCTGATGGAAAAGGAACTTTAACCATTAAACGTGGAATTGAAGTTGGTCATATTTTTCAATTGGGCGATAAATACGCAAAAGCAATGAAAGCGAATGTATTGGGTGAAAATGGTAAAGCACAAACTTTAACTATGGGCTGTTATGGAATTGGCGTATCAAGAATTGTTGCAGCAGCTATCGAACAGAACCATGATGACTATGGTGTCGTATGGCCAGAAAATATTGCACCCTTCCAAGTCGCGATTGTTCCAATGAACATGAAAAAATCTGAGCGTGTAAGAGAATTGGCAGAATCAATTTATCAGCAATTAAAAGATGATAATATTGAAGTGATTTTTGATGATCGAAAGGAACGTCCAGGTGTTATGTTTGCTGATATGGAACTTATGGGTATTCCTCATCGTATCGTGATAAGTGAGCGAGGAATTGATGCGGGAACTATTGAATATAAACATCGTCGACATAATAATAAGGAAGATCTTTCAATAGAGACTATAATTGACACACTAAAGAACAAATTAAATTAGTCATCAATTTTGAATATAGTTTTAAAAATTATCATAAAACCTTTTTTTCTTAGCGCTATTTTTATGGCGCTATTTTTTTCTGAGCTTGTTTATACTGAAAATAGCTCTCAACAAGTAATCAAAAATAACACTAAGCAGGATTTGCCAGATACTGAGTTTCGACAAAATTTAATAGAAACGATTAAGAGAGCAGATGAGTCATTTTATGACCGTTTTGATGCAAAAGTTTGGTTATTTGAACAAGCGAAACGGCTGGAGAAAGTTGCTCCGCATATCCCTGAAGATGAGCGTTGGGAAATATTGAGGCTAGTTCACAAGGAAGCCAAAACCTTTGATTTAGATCCGATGTTGGTTTTAGCTTTGATCAATGTAGAAAGTAATTTTGATCAGTATGCAGTTTCTAGCGCAGGTGCCCTAGGATTAATGCAAGTGATGCCTTTCTGGAAAAATGAAATAGGCCATCCGGATGATAACTTGAATGAAATTCAAACTAATCTAAAATATGGTTGTGCGATATTAAGCCTATATTTAAAAAAGGAAAAAAATGATAAAACAATGGCTTTAGGACGATACAATGGAAGCAGAGGACAATATTGGTATCCGATGCGGGTTTTTAAAGCAATGAGGAAAGTTTGGCATCCTTAAATCCAGAACCCGCGGAACGCCGTTCAAATAAACTGACTGAAAAAGTTTGTTATAATGCGATCGGTAAACCTAAAATGGGTTTGGTTCTAACTGGTGGCGGTGCTCGTGCTGCTTACCAAGTTGGTGTTCTTAAAGCCATTTCAAAACTGATTTATCAATCCTATTGCGGAAATCCCTACTCAATCATTACAGGCACTTCTGCCGGCGCAATTAACGCTACTGTTATAGCTAGTTATGCTCAAAATCCTACTGTTGGCATTAGAAGTTTAGAAAAAGTATGGCAATCTTTTAGTGTCGATAAAGTTTTTCGCTCTGACTTACTCGGAATGATGAAACAAGTTGGTCGCTGGGGTAAATCGATGTTTATTAGCGACTATCACCGGCATCGACAGTTGAGTTTACTCAATAATGATCCGTTAAAGGTGATGTTAAATAAAGTCATTCATTTTAAAAACATTCAAAAGGCAATAGATAGTAACTGCTTAGATGCGTTAAGTATAACCGCCAGCGGATATACCAGTGGTCAGTCGGTTTCATTTTTTCAAGCAAAAAAAGAAATAGGCAATTGGAAAAGACATCGTAGAGTTGGTTGTAGAAGTAGTATCAGCGTAGAGCACTTGTTAGCATCATCGGCAATTCCTCTGGTCTTTCCCGCAGTACATTTAAATAGAGAGTTTTTTGGTGATGGATCGGTTAGATTTCTAGCACCTCTTAGTCCTGCGATTCACTTGGGAGCGCAAAAGATATTAATTGTTGGAGTTGATCCAGTAAAAGAAGACGTTGAAAGAGAAAAAAAGAAACTGCATTACCCTTCAATCGCGGATATATCGGGCCATGTTTTAGACAGTGTTTTTGTTGATAGTTTAGATGGAGATATAGAACGAATTCGGAGAGTTAACAGAACACTTGATTTGATACCTGAAGACATTAGAAAGAGAGAAACAAAACTAAAAAAAATAGAGACTTTTGTTATCTCGCCAAGTAAAGATTTGAGTGCAATTTCAGGCAAACACTTTCATGTATTGCCTCCGGTGGTAAAATTTTTCTTCAGACGTTTAGGAATAGATGATGATGAAGGTTCAAGTATTTTAAGTTACCTATTATTTGAAAGCGCTTACACAAAAGAGCTAATTGACTTAGGTCATCAAGATGCTATGAATATCAAACAAGAAATTGTAGATTTTTTTAATTGAGTTTTGTTTTTATTAATTTCTGTTTTGATTACTTTGGGTTAAAGTATTTTTTCCCAGAAGAGCGCTTTACCCATTTCTGGATCAAGTTCATACCCTTTAAAGCCAAATTTTAAATAAGCATTTTTTGCTACAATATTTCCTTCTAATACTTCGAGAGTCATTTTACAACAATCATTTTCTTTGGCGTATATTTCAACATATTCCAACATTTTTAGACTCACTTTTTGCCCTCTAAACTGGGAAAGAACAACAACGTCGTGTATATAAACGAGTGGTTTACATTTAAATGTTGAAAAACCGAAAAAACAATTAATTAGCCCTGCGGGTTTGTTATCAATATAAGCAATAACACTAAATGCATTGGGTAAATTTGCTAATGCATTGGGGAGGTTAGATTTTGTATAGTCCGATAAACCTGCCGCGCCGCCCATTGGATCTTCGGCGTAGGTGTTGAGTAGAAGAATGAGATCTTGGCTTTGCTGGCTATTTTTATAATCAATAATGGATATTTTTAGTGACATTTTGAAACTTCTTGGGATTATTTGACGGAGTTATTAGAGTATATCAAATGTAGGGCTCAAGTATAAAAGTAAAGATAAAACACCTTGACTGGTTATTCTTTGCACAGTAAAATCGACTACATCTGTAACAGATTTAAAAAAGAGCTCAATAATGACTACAAAAAATCAACCGCTCCCCGATCTCAGTAAAACAGAATTACAGATCCTCAATGTTCTATGGAAAAGCAAAGATGGTTCTTCGGTAAGAGAAGTGCATAATGTGATCCACGAACAATTTGATTGGGCTTACTCAACGACTAAAACAACGATGGATCGAATGGTTAAAAAGGGTATTTTAGCTCGTAATGACTTTCACGGTGTGTTTTTATACCAATCAACAGTCTCCAAGCCTGCAGGCTTAGCCAAATTAGCGAGTTTCTTTATGAACGATCTATTGGGTTTAGATCACAGAGCTTTAGTCTCTCTTTTTACTTCAAGTAATGCATTAACAAAAAGTGAAATTGATGAGTTAGAGCAATTATTAAAAGAAGAAAATTCTAAAAAATAGCACTTTCTAATGAGTCTATTTGAACCATTTTTTAGTGATTTGATTGGTTTAACGCCAACGTTATTTGAATTTTTCCTTATTAATAGTTTTTATGCAGGAATTCTTGGCGTAATTGTCATATCAATAAAATTAATTGTTCCCAAGCTTTCAAAAAATACTGAATATTTTTTATGGTGCTTGGTTTTAATTAGACTTGTTCTACCTAATGATTTATCTTTTGAATTTTCAATTGGTGAGCTTATTCAAAGTAGTTTTCCTGAAGATTTAGCTTTATCACTTTCTGCATCTGAGTGGTTAAGCAAAATGCTCAGTGAGAATCTTTCCAGTTCGTTTATAACCACATTAAACTTGTCTTCTCTAATAATGCCTTTATGGTTGATTATTTTATCTATTTCCCTTACCCGTTTTATTCAATTAAAACTAAAATTACAAAGATTACTGACAAGAACTCAACCTGTTGGTGAGCATAGAATTGTGCAAGAGGTAAACCGCTGGCGTAGAGAGTTGGTTATTCATCGTCAAGTGATTGTTTTAAAGTCAGATGATTTTATTTCTCCCTTTACTTTTGGTTTTTTAACGCCGGTAATTTTTATACCAAAACAGTTACTAGAATCTAATCATATTGATCAAAATGAAACTTTGGAAACGGTTATAGCTCACGAATTAATGCATATAAAGAGATTGGATTCGCTTTGGTTAAATTTTCAGAATTTAGTACAAATCATTTATTGTATTAACCCAATCGTTTGGTTAATAGTTTGGCGTTTAAATATCTTAAGAGAAGAGCTCTGTGACCAGCAAGTGCTAAACACTCAAAAAATTAGTAAAGAAAGATATGGGAAAAGTTTACTACAAGTATTGCGTTATAGCATTGGTAGTAAATCACCAGAGTTGTTTGCTAGCTTTTTTTTAAGCCATAAAAGTGTATTTAAACAAAGAATTAAAGCAATTGCTAAGAGCCAAATTAAAGGAAAAGTCAGTATAAAAGTGAACAGCTTAAAATTAAGCTTGTTGGCAATTTTTGCAATAACGGTATTGCCTTTAGGTTGGAAGCATCAGCCAATTACTCTACCGGATTTAACAAAACAAATTTTAGAGCGAGAACAATCTCCATTCCCAGAAGATGTTAGAAAAACTTATAAAGCGCCAATCGTAAAACCTAAAAATTAGTGTATAACTCAGGAGCCAGACTAAGGCTAATTACCTAAATTATTTCTTATAACAAATACAATCTGTCGTGTGGTCATTAATCATACCGACGGCTTGCATAAATGCATAACAAATAGTTGTACCAACAAAAGTAAAACCGAGTTTCTTAAGCTCTTTTGACATTTTTAGGGAAGCGGCGGTATTTGTTGGAACATTTGCCATGCTCTTCCAATGATTTCTATGTGGTTTTCCATGAACAAACTGCCATAGAAATTCAGAGAAAGACTGTTTTTTGCTTAACTCAAGGTAGGCTAGTGCATTTTTTCTAAAACCATATACTTTGAGTTTATTTCTAATAATATCAGGATTTAAAAGTAATTTATTGAGCTGAATATCGGTCATTTGTGACATCTTTACGGGGTCAAACTGATGAAATAAGCGACGATAGTTTTCTCGTTTTTTTAAAACTAAAATCCAGCTCAAGCCTGCTTGGACGCCATCAAGCAGTAAATGCTGAAATAATAACTCGCTGTCATAAACAGGTACTCCCCACTCAGTATCGTGGTAGTTGATATAAATTTCCTCACTTCCGACCCAATCGCAACGTTTAAGCTCTTTATTCATCTAATTACCTAATCTTATAGAAGTCAATTTGAGTTAACTAAGTGTTTGTTTTTAGGTTATACTTTATTCGATTAGTAATCAAATAATCAGGTTTAGAATTTGAATTTAATAGTAATTGTTAGTGGCAATTTTCAGTAAAAAGGAAAACGGGTTTCAGTGAGCAAAAAGTTCGACATAGATCAAGTTAAAACCGATCTTTCTAACTTGGGGAAACTAAGTCAGCGTAAATTTGCCTATTTAGTCGAATGCATCAATCGGTTTGGTGCCAATGGTGCTTTTTGGTGGCTTAAAACACATAGTCAGAATGATGATTTGACAGAGTCAATTCAAGATCTATTAACGTCTTACGAAGACCCATCAACGCCTTTAAATTTGGTTCAGCAGGTATTGGATAACTATAAATTACCAGAAGAAGATTTAGGATATGTTTTATGGTATTCAGACGCTCATAATAAGTTACTAAATTTCCAAGCTGTTTTAGAGAAAAAAGGAAAGTTTGATATTTCCTTATTGCAATCAGCAATGAATGAATTGAAATATATAGGACAGGCTCATGAGTTTCATCAGTATTATGGGTTGGAAACATTGCAAAAAAAGGTAAAAGACATGTATCAAGAATTGCAAGAAAGTATCAATAAAAATCAGGCACTCAGTTATGAAAAAATAGAATCTGAAAAACGTCAGACAGAATTAACTTTGAAACAGGGTGAATTAGATAAATTAAAGGTAAAAGCAAAAATAAAAACCATGGAGGCGGTAAAAATAAAAGAAAAGCGAATGGCTATTATGGAAAATAAAAAACGAAAGATGGCTGAAATTGAACTTGTAGAATTAGAAATAAAAAAACAAAATGAAAAATCTGAATTTGATGCTAAAGAAGCTGAAGCAAAACGACAAGCGAGTTTACAAGAGTCATACCGAGAATTAGAAATTACAGAAAAAATAAAAGAAATGCCTCTTGAGGCTTTAATTAGTTTGGTCAATACTCAAATTACAAACAAAAAAATATTAACCTTTATTCAATTAGCACAGCTCGACAAATTAAAAGAATCTATTGAGGCAAAAAAATCTTAACAGAAATGTTTTGAAGAGCCAGTTTGTTAAAGTATTAAGTTATTAACCGAGGTTGAACAGCGGTTCTGTTGGCAATGAGTTTTAGGTGGTTCGATATGCATGCAAATACCGACTAATTTATTTTTCCCATTTTGATATCTCATTATTTGATTGAATTGATTTACATTTTCTTTGAGCTGATCAACGTCAGTCTTTTTTTCTGAGTACACACTATAACTTGAAAAGCCACCGCAGGGTGAAACTCCAACTCCAATAATTTTACATTGGCTTGAATTCTCGCAGTTTAGGGAAATCAAACTATTGATTTCTTCCAGTTTGTTTTTAAGAGAGTTGGTATTACTAAGGGTGTTAACTGTAGGTGATGACACTTTAATTTTTGGGGTTTGAGTGTTTGACTGTGCAAGTGTACTATTATCGGTTGTATTTGAAGAACAGCTAGTTAGCGACAGTATTAACAACAAGAACGATCTGTACTTTATGAATTCAAACATAAATTATTTCCTAACTACGTTGATTATGATATTAATATTAATTTGCTAGATTTAAACTACATCAAATTCGTAGTAAGATCTACTTTACTAAACATACTATTTAAACGCTAAAAGAATCAAAAATGTCTAATTTTATTCTAGAATTTCAAAATGCACTTGCTCCAGAATATTGTGATCAGCTCATTGAGAAGTTTGAACAGTTTCCACATAAGCAAGATGGTAGAACGGGCGCTGGGGTGGATAAAGAGAAAAAGGATAGTTTAGACTGCTTTATAAGCAATCATCAAGAATGGCAAAATGATTGTAATATTCTCTCTCAAGCGGTATTAAATGCGACGGTTGAATATGCTAAGCATTTTCCATTTCTGGTTACGGGTGCCGTTTCAACTGGAATATTAGATCCTAAAACAAAATTAACTCGAACTTTATCTCACGAAGATATAGGGAAACTTAAAGATCCTCAAGTTCAAAATATTGTTAAAACCATTTTTCGCTTAGATAGTATTAATATGCAGAAATATACCAAGGGTAAGGGAGGATATCATCATTGGCATTCGGAACACTTCCCTCATCCAACTGAAAAAACTCAGAAGTCACTTCATCGCGTTTTATTATGGTTAGTTTACCTAAATGATGTAGAGGAAGGTGGAGAAACGGAATTTTTTTATCAAAATACTAAAGTTAGACCTAAAAAAGGAAGCTTAATTTTGGCTCCAGTGAATTTCACCTACACCCATAGAGGTTGTGTTCCAGTTTCTAGCGATAAATATGTACTGGCTTCATGGCTCTTATACAATGAAGCAAACCAGTTATACGGCTCGGTAAAATAAGACATAAAATATTACATTTAATGTGATCGATGTAAGCAACTAATTTTATAGATGTGCGTCTTATACAGTAGAAAAAGGAAAAAACTGATGTTTGCTTCTTTTTCTCCCGCACCCCTCCGAATATCGCGGGTTTGGAAGTTTGTTTCCCCAAGCTTACTTCCAACGGCCATAAAGACTAGTCTTTATGGCCTTTTTTATGTCCATGGATGGACTGTATGACCAAAAGAGCCATGGATGGCTTGCCCCGTGAACGCAGAGAATGCAGTGGGTATGGCGATTAAAAATCTAGACAGCTTCAAGCCTAGCATATGCCAGCATCAACCATTTTGCTCCAACAGAATCGAAATTAACTTGAACCCTAGCCTGTGAACCATCACCTTCATGGTTAAGAATCACGCCATTGCCAAATTTTGGATGTGCTACTGATTGCCCTAATCGAAATTGATTGGAGTCATCTCCGCTGTTTATTTGGCTACCCATTTGTGCAAAAGTAGGCTGTTCAATTTGAGAATTTAATCTAACATCTTGCTTAACACTGGCAGGGATCTCTTTAATAAACCGTGAAATACGCGGGTAGCTTTCTTTACCGTATAATCTTCTTTTTTCGGTGTGGATTAAATAGAGTTTTTTCATGGCTCGGGTAATGCCAACATAAGCAAGCCGACGTTCTTCTTCTAATTTATCTGGTTCGTCCATTGACATCATGTGCGGGAATAATTTTTCTTCCATGCCTGCAATAAATACTAATGGAAACTCTAATCCTTTAGCTGAGTGCAAAGTCATCATTTGTACACAATCTTCATACTGTTGAGCTTGATTATCACCAGCTTCTAAAGATGCATGAGCCAAAAATGCCGTCATCGGCAATAAATCAGGATAATCATCACTATCAAATTCTCTGGCTGCGTTGGCTAGTTCCGCCAAATTTTCTTTTCGAGCTAAGGCTTTTTCGCCTTTTTCCTTCGCGTAAAGTTGGTCAAGGGAAGTTGCCTCAATAGTGAGTTGGATCTGTTCCGATAGAGGTAAATCACTAAAATCTTCAAAACATTGGTGAACGAGATTTAAAAAATTGAAAAGTGATTGGCAAGCTTTGGGTGTTAAGAGTTTTTCATCTGCAACAACTTGTGCCGCTTGCCAAAGCGTCGAACTATTTTCTCTTGCTTTCTCTCGAATAGTGGCAATACTTTTTGGTCCCAAAGCTCTAGCAGGAACATTAACAACTCTTTCAAAAGCTGCATCATCTTGACGGTTATACATTAAACGAACATAGGCGAGTGTTGTTTTGACTTCGGCTCTTTCAAAGAACTTTAGTCCACCGTAAATGCGGTATGGGATCTGTCTTTGTAATAAAAACTCCTCCAGAACACGAGATTGAGCATTTGAGCGATATAGAATGGCACACTCTGAATAAGGTTTACCTTGCTCATACCAATCTTTAATTTGGTTAGCGATAAAACGCGCTTCTTCTTGTTCATTAAAAGCTGCGTAAATGGAAATTGGATCACCGTCATTATCGTCAGTCCAAAGATTCTTGCCCATCCTTTCCAAATTATTAGCAATGACAGCGTTTGCCGCTTTTAATATATTGCCTGTGGAACGGTAGTTTTGCTCTAGTTTAATAACTCTGTTGTCGCTGTATTCATTCTCGAATTTCTGAATGTTTTCGATTTTCGCGCCTCGCCATCCGTAAATAGATTGATCGTCGTCACCAACGATGGAAATTTTACAATTTTTTGAGGTTAGCAGTTTAATCCAGGCGTATTGAATTCCATTAGTATCTTGGAACTCGTCTACTAGTAAATGTTGAAATCGATCTTGATAATGCTCACGCAAATGTTGATTATCTCTTATCAACTCATAAGCTTTAAATAACAATTCTGCAAAATCAACTAGTCCGCCAACCTGACAGGCATTTTGATATTGGTAGTAAACCTTAGTATAGGTGCTGGTAAATAGATCGCCTTGATGACGAATATCTTTAGGGCGCCGCCCTTCATCTTTTTGCTGATTAATAAACCACATCGCTTGTTTGGCGGGCCACTCATTTTCATCAATGGCCATTTCTTTCATGACTCGTTTAATAACGCGCAATTGATCATCTGAATCTAAAATTTGAAATGTGTCTGGTAAGTCAGCATCACGGGCATGAGCTCTTAACAACCTATGAGCTAAACCGTGAAAAGTGC
>JQIA01001705.1_pt1 | contig 11778 bp, 6 predicted proteins | sample 811431 | NCBI WGS metagenome assembly JQIA01 (sample SAMN02998118, study PRJNA258478) | marine sediment metagenome | biome: marine; feature: seafloor; material: sediment; isolation source: oil-polluted sediment collected from 3 locations (0.5 km, 0.7 km and 0.9 km)... | place: USA: Gulf of Mexico ... | reverse complement strand
ACGAATGGTTCCGGCGTTGCGAGAATAGAGGTAGGTGCGACCGCGCGTACGAATGGTTTGGGTGGTTCTTATATTGACCAAGCCTTTAATGGCACAATACAAATTCAAATTAATTTTTAATCTCTTATATGGTTTTGTTAAAGTAAAAAGGAAGAAAAATAATGAAGAAATATTTATCGCCTCTGCTTATCTGGGGTGTCGTTTGGGCTGGATTTTTTCTTGGAGGCGCGCCTATTGCGCAAGCCGGTATTTTGATTACACCAACACGAGTTGTTTTTGAAGGGCGTGATCGTTTTGGTGTGGTGACATTGGCAAATAACGGCGATACGGTTAGCACTTATAAGATGGAATGGCGTTTTTTCCGTATGGAAGAGGAGGGGCCGGCGTATGTTCGGGTGACGAAGGATGATGTTGCGCTTGATCTCTCTAAACATATCGTGTTTTCACCAAGGCAGGTTACATTGGAGCCGGGGGCTTCACAAAAAATTCGTTTGGCGTTACGGCGTTCCGATGAAATTCCTGACGGGGATTACCACGCGCATTTGAGCTTTTCGACGGTGTCGGATGATGATCTTGATGTTGTACCAAATAATGCTCTGAAAGAGAAGCCGACAGCAGGGCTGTCTGTTAAAATTAATGTGGGGTACACTATTCCGATTGTATTGCGTTCGGGAGATGTGCATGTCGATTCGTCTATCGGGCGCATCAGTCTTTCCCGAAATTCTAATAATGGTCTTCTAAAGGTTTCTGTGCCTGTTGAACGTGGTGGTAGCCCATATTCTATTTTGGGACATCTTATTGTTTATCATGTGGATGGTGATGGTAATGAGGAGCTGGTTGGAGAAATTGGTAATGCTCATATATTCTCGGAGATCGATCGTCGTGTTTTTGATGTGCAGCTTACGAAGGATATTGTCGGTGGTTCGCTGCGTATTGTTATGTATGACTATAAATATAATAAAAGCGCTGGTGGTAATAGCATCTATGTAGAGAAGACTTTCCCTCTGGAGTAGTCGGGAGAGGTTTGTTGTCTGTGTTGTTGGCCCTGCTTTTGGTAGCAGGGCTTTCTTTTTTGTGTGTAAAGCTGTGGTTAGGGCAAATAAAAAGGCGCTTAAAAGCGCCTTTTTGTAAGGAAATGTAAAAGATCTTCCCTTAGTAAGAAAATGTTACATCAAAGGCTGCAGGATGTGCGCCGTCGGCTGCTTGTTCTGTGAACGATATTGTTCCGCCAAACGTCACCGTTTCGGCTGTATTTGCTGCTACAACCGTTACTGTGCCTGTGTCAGTGTTTGCATCAAGAGAAATCGGGCCTTCGTTCGCTGTTCTGTATGATGTTGTATTAAGGGAAATGCCACCATCGGCAAAATCACTGTCACCTGAACGTGTGATTGTTAAGACTGAAGCTGCCGGTGTTTCAACCGTAACCACGCCTTCTGATGTGGATGCTGTAACGAGAAGCATTGTTGAATCTGATACGCCTGCGACTGTTGCGCCGAGCGATCCGTCGTTTGTTAAAGTGATAACAACGTCGTTTGCAACATCATCCACTCCGGCGGCGGGAATGATCGCAACCCATGTGCCGAAATCCATGTCGGATATGTCAAGTACGGTGATTGCGCTGGTTAGAGTGATAGATGCATTAACTGTTGCTGTTTGTGCAAATGAATTGCTTGTCATGGCAAAGCCAAGCGATACTGCGCTTGCGAATGCCAAAAGTTTCAGGGTGTTACGTCTCATTAGGTTTCTCCTTATTTTCCCTAGATTAAGATACTGTTACTCAGTGTATGAGTGGGATAAAATACTGATACTCAGTAAGTGGTCGAGATAAAATAGATATCTCTAAATATTATTATCATACAAAAATGGTTAAATCATTATTAATGTAATCAAATTAATTAAAATACATGTGGCTAACTTTAGGTGGTCACCCAGAGAAGTACGTTATTTTTATCATTAACCGATTGTCTTTGTCAAGTGGGTGTGATGTAATGTGGTTAATGGATATAAATCTTTATCCACAGAGTTATTCATTTCTTATCTACAGGAAAATCGGGTGCTTTTCGAATGAAACGTTTTTTTCATTTTTGTTTTTTGTATGGCGTTTTTATGTGTGCGGCAATGATGCCGTTGCACTTGAATGCGCAGCAATTAGAGCTGGAAGAGCGCGTAGCCCTTGTAAAGAATCAGCAACGCTTGGCTTTGGCGCGATCTTTTGTTTCAAAAATGAAGGTGGGTTTAAAGCGTGGAGATAGCTATCTTGGAACATCAGGACTATCTGTAAAGCCAACAAATATATTGCCGGATGGCGAGACCTTGTTGTTACAACCTGTTTTGAAGGGTAATCTTCGGGTAGATGGTGTTATATATGGTGTTGTTAAGGATCATAAGATTCTTCTGTCGCTTCGTGATGTAAGTGATGTCCTGCAAATTCCTTTTGTCATTGATATTGAAAAGCAAACTGTTGAAGGATGGTATGTCAGGGAGGATAAAACATTTTATCTGGATATGGCATCAGGCGTTGTGCGCACTGATATGGGTGAATTTAATATATCTGAAAGTGTGTTTATCGAAGAAAATGACGTTCTTGTGCCAGCCACGGAGCTTGGGCAATGGATGGATTTTGAATTTAATCCGGTTGTCTCCGCGCAGGATCTTCGTGTTTCATCTTCTGAACTGTTACCCCTTCAGGCAAGGCTGAAACGTAGGAGTTTAAACACTAGAGGGCATAAAGTGCCTGAGCCTTCATTGCCGCGTATTGATGATGATTATAAATCATCTGCTGTTCCTACTGTTGATATTGCGACGCGCTCAACATATCGAAAGCAGGGTGATGCTGTGGAGGGGACTGATTCACATAGCGCAACAATCCGCACTGTCGGAGATTTTGCGCATGGGACATTATTAACGCAAATGCAGTTAAATGACGTTAATAATCTTAATAATGTGAGGATGAAGTATAAACAGGAATCGTTGAAAGCTGATTTGTTGGGGCCGTTAAAGGCGCGTAAATTTGAAGTTGGTGACGTGACGACGACAAGTGTTCCTTTGGGTGGCCTGTCTGCGCAGGAGCTGGGGGTAAGGATTACTAATACGGATTCTCTGCGGACATTCAGTGCCCCCATAACCGGAATATCCGGCACGGGTTTCCCTGGATGGGATGTGGAACTTTATCGAGAAAATCAGCTTATCGGATTCAAGGAAATTGGTGATGATGGCTTCTATCAGTTTGCAGATGTTAGCTTGTTCCAATCGAATAATAATTTTCGTCTTGTCTTTTATGGGCCGCAAGGAGAAGTCAGGGAAGAGGAGGTTTATGTTCCTGTCGACCGGGCGTTACTTTCTCGTGGCGAAGGTATTTACGATGTCTCTGTCAGTTTGGATGGGAAGAATACGTATAATAACTCTAATTCGAGCTTAAACTCGGATGAGGGTACTAATGTTAATCTGTCTGCACGTTATGAATACCCTGTTATAGATGGTGTTACAGTGAGCGCAGGTGTACGTAGTAATGTAGAGGAGGGAGAGCGTGATAGCGCGCTGAATGTTGGTGCTTCCGTTATCGCTAAACAGGTTCTGCTGAATATGGGCGTTGCTGTTGATGATGAAGGCGATATGTCGGCACAGCTTGTTGCGCGCCGCGATTTCGGCGAGCATGAGGTGAGTGGCACGCTTAACTGGCTTGGGAAAAATTTTGATGTGCAGGGGGGCGGTGGCAATGATGACCTTGGCTCTATTCGTAATAATATCAGTGTTAATGGCCCGTTGCCGTTTCAGTTGGGTTCAAGACCCAGATATAATCTGTCTACAGGCTATCTGTTGAATACGGATGATGATTACAGCATAAGATCCTCTGCCAGTGTGAGTACGGCGTGGCGGCATTTATCTGTGAGCGAACAGTTGAGGCATACGACCGGCTCCACGCTTCCGGATGATACTCTAGATTCCGTAACAAGTTTGACAGGTACATACGGGCGTAATCGTTTGCGACTTTTGGCAACTTATGAATTAAAGCCGAATAATGAATTGAAGAATATTCTGGCAACGTATAGGCGTGATTTTACCAAAAAGTTAAATATGGAGTTGAGGGTTGATAAGCGTTATGAGACTTCTTTGACGGAGTATTCGGCGAAGCTGGATTGGCAGGCTGGGTTTGCCCGCATATCGCCAAGGGTAACGTATAATACTGAAAAAGATTTTTTCGCAGGGCTTGATACGCGCTTTAGTCTTCTGCGTGACCCAACGCGGGGACGTGTAAAAGCGTATGATTATACTTTGACAAGTTCCGGTGGTGTTAGTGCTTTTGTTTTTCTTGATAAAGACGGGGATGGCTTATTTAATAATGATGATGAGCCATTGGAAGGCGTTAGTGTGAAGGCGCCGCAAAATGGTGGGCGCCAATTAACGGATGAAAATGGTGTTGCCTTGTTCACACGGATGGGAAAATTACGCCTTACAGATATTTATGTTGATTCGGAAACGCTGCAAGACCCTACATGGGTAACAGGGTTTGATGGTATCTCTGTTCTCCCGCGCGAAGGAAATATTGTTGAGGTTAATTTCCCGATACATATATCCGGTGAGTTGGATGGGAGTGTTTATACACGCGCTGTTCCGTTGCCATTGGGATATGATGATGTGCAAAGGCCAAAGCCAAAGCCAGTGTCCTTGAAAAATGTTCGTTTGAAATTGTATAATGGGCAAGGTGAACAGGAAGATAGTGTTCTTACGGATGCAACCGGGTTTTACTATTTTGCGCGTATTCCTCCGGGGCGCTATCTTTTGATTATTGATGAGAAGAGCGCAGAGCGTGGACAATTTATTAGACCGGCACCTCAACAAATAGAGATCGGTTATGACGGAACAATTATCTACAGTAATGATATATATGTTGATGCGGGTAATGGCGATATTCCAAGTGCATTCTTACCCGATTTGGATGAATATAAAGCGCGCCATCCACATGTTGATTTTGTGAATGATGACTATGATCTGGTTTTGAATTTAGGTGACTATAATTCAAGGTTATTAATGTCAGTGGTTTGGTATAAATTGCAATCACGTTATGACACAATGCTGACGGGGGGAGATTTGTTTGTGCCTCCTACACAAAGCTATGCCGATGTTAGAACAGGGAAGCATACTTTGCGCGTGGGTTTACAGGGGATAACGATAAAACAAGCTTATAATCGTTGTCATGCTTTGATGTCGCGCGGGCAGTATTGTAAAGTTGAAATATATCCATCCTACATAAAGCAGGCACAAGCAGCTATTCCGACTGTATCAGAGGCGAAGACGGCACTATTGCCTTGATGAGTCTAGCTGCTCTTCTTCTCTTTGCTTATCGTGAAGAAGTTGTGCCAAATTGACTTGTTCTGGACAATCTGTGTGTCCGTTTTCATTAAGGCATATCGCACAAAGAATGCAGGTGTCGGATAATGTTTCCAGATAGTTCACTGGAATTCGCACTTGTTCTATTTCTTCCGGTTCAACGTCCAGTGATTTACTGGTATTGCCATATTTTTCCATAAAGGATTCAACTTGTTCGCGAGCGTAGTTAAAGGCTGGCCTTGCTACAAATTTATTGGCTCCATAGACTGTTGTACCAGAGCCATACCCTAATCCGCCTAGACCTAAATGTGCGAAAACCAGATCATCTATGGGGTTAATCAGCAAGAACATACCCGTTGAGCCCAAAATACCAAGGCTATATCCTGCATGTGGGATGATGTTTTGTAGGGTTTCACCACCAAGGCCTGCTGTGTCTGCACCGGCAAGTGCTAGACCTGCACCGACAAGGGCTAGGCCTGCTTTTTTCTTATGCGGAATTTCTCTGGCAACACCCTGAACGCCGCGTGCGCTGCGGGCAATTTTATCCCAAACAGGGTTCCACCCTTGCTTTGTGCGTTCCCATGCAATCTTTGCAGTGATATCCAGTTTATCTATGGCATTGCTGAGGGTGTATGAGGCTTGTGTCAGGCTGTTGCGTTGATTCGGTGAAATATGCGGGAAGTCAATGTGTCCCTTGCCGACGTTGCTTCTTTCCTCTTTAAGCTCGCGAATGTTCAAGCTGTTTTGCTTAAAGCTCTCTTTGCGCGCTTGCACATTATATTGCACGTCTCCGGCAAGGGTGAAGCGATCCATCATTCTTTCTGATGGGGCTTTCTTATATATAGCATTGTAAATGTCTGCATTGTCACCAAGGAAGGCTTGTGCCTGCATAACCTTTTTTAAGTCTTTGTTGATGTGGCGTTCGAATTCTTTGACACTCATTTTCTCGTTTTGAACATCTTTGAGCGCATTGGTGAATGATTCAATCTTGCCGTGGATGAAGTTGTGGTAAGTCTTATTTTCTTCACCCATATAGCGTGATGAAATATCCATTGCCAAATCAAACTTACGTAGAGCCGTTAGTGTTGGTTCTAAATTATCGGCGGCAATTTTGAAGTTGCTTGATAGCTTGTTGATCAAGCGTTTCTTGGAATAAGATATTTCTTTTATATGATCGGGCAGACCTGCTCTGACTTGTTCTTGCAGTAAGGCGGCCTGTGATAGGGATTGAACAATGTCGGGGCGGGCATCCAGTAATTTAAATCGTGCTTCATCATTGTTGAGGTGATTGGTTAGTGTGCGCGCATTTTTGCTTATCTCTTTGTGAAGCTCTTTGGTTGAGTTTGCTGTGCGCTTCCACAAAGATGCTGCGGCGATTCCGGCAAGCAGAGGGAATGCAAAGCCACCCTTGTCGGCTTCATTGGCTAGAATAATCGTTTGTGGCTCGAACAGCGCTGTTAGTGTGGCAGCGGGTAACGCAAGCGGGCGATCTTTCAGTGTTGCAATCGTTGAATTCATAAAGCCGTCAAAGAACCCGAAAATACGTTTGATGCCGTTTCTTGGGCCTGATGTTAATGCCATAAGCGCAAGGGCCGCGATCATTGGAATATGGCCGATGGTTGTTTGGAAGACATTGATTTTAAAAGTTTTATCACCGGCATCAATTGCGCCGTTACTTGCGGATTTAAAGAAGGATGCTGCCTCATCCACTGTTCCGCCTGCGGCTTCTACCAGACTTTCTGTGGCAACTCTGGCAAGATCGAGAAGAGACAGGGTTGTGCCTGTGACGGCGTTATCAATGGTGAAATGCTTGTAAGCGCCTAAAATTCCGTAGTTATTATGGACGTAGTTGGAGAGTTGTCGCATCTGGTCATCTGATATATCTAGACCGTTATCACGGATAAAGCGTACGAATTCTCTTTTATCGTCTTCGGTTAATTTACTAAGATCCAGATTTTCGATTTGGGCTGTTGTATCTCCTAGGCCGCCGCCGTCATTCAAGCTACCCATTATGTCATCAAAAGACATGGCATCCGGCACTTCTCCGGCGGCTACGGTTTCGGTCATTGTGTTGGCGGCATCAAGCAGCTGGTTTGCGCCTTCGGTATCCCCGCCTGATTGCATATAATAAGTCAACCAGCCTAGAACCGCGACGGAGGCTACAAATTCTTTTTTGGAGGCAAAGGGGCGCTGATAAATATCCTGAAAGAAATCGATGGTGTTATCGACAAACTCGGAAGACATACGGCTGAGGCCATCATGCCCAGTGCCCATTGTTCTTTCAAAAATATCTGTTACGGTTTTTTTGTCATCATCCAAATGTTCATTTGCAATGTTTTGTCCGGATACAGATAAATCACCAATCATTTTTTGAATGGTGCGATAGCTTTCCTGATGATGCGCTTTTTCCTCTTCTGACAGGCCTTTGATTTTTGGAATTGAATCCTCAATGGCATGTGCAATGTTTCTTTGGAAAGATAAAAGTTCCTGAAAATCAGGATCCAGTGCGATGGCTTCCATATGTGCTTGTGTGACATGTTCTGCGGCACTGAAATGTGAAACAACATCGTTGAGAACATTTACATCAGCAACAATATCCGCCATTGCTGGGTCTTTTCTTTGCATGAAGTAGTAATGCGACCAGCGGGCTTTCATTGCATCAGATTCAAGGATAGGTGTTATTGCAGAACTGGCGATGATTAGGTTCTTAAGTGTGTTTTCCTTATCCTCGGGAATTGCCGCATCTTTGATAATGGCTTTGTAAATGGGGGAGTTTATATCCTGAACTTCTGTTTCAATGCGCTCAATGGCATCCTCGACACGTTCTTGGTGGCGTGTGTCTTCAAGCAATGCCAAAAATTCAGGCGTTTGCAGGTTATTGTGGGCAAGGGCGCAAAAATTATCCATTTCTTCCAATGTGAAGTGGAGTGTATTGTTGCTGCCGCGTGCATCAAAGCCTTTAACTGTGGTGATCATATCCCAAACGATGACGTTAATGTCTTTTTCGGTGTTTTGGTCGATGAACTTGGGAGACAGCTCAAATTGGAAGCCTTTAGACGGGTGAAAGTTGCTGTTTTTGATAATAGCAGGTTCTAATGCGGTTGGGTCTCTGTCAGGGTCATAATGTCTTGCGCGGTCTTTTATATCTATTTCGCAGGTATGGCGCCACATGTCGGCGGTGCGTATGTCATGTTCAGGGCCATGTTGGTGTTCTTCATCGCCGTTAGGGTCTACGAATTCAGGCAAGGTTGCAGAGTTTGTCGTCATAACACGAAACAGAGAAAGGGCATCTTTGCGTTCGTTTTTGATTTGCGTATTCATAGTGTCACGCATCATTATTTTTTTGCCGGCGCTGGCTGCATTATAGCCGGAGCTTTCCTTTACAGCTTTTTCTATGCTTGTATTTATCGGTTGATGCAGCGTGCGCAGATGTGTTTTCAGTTCCGACAGATTGCCTGCGAAGTTCTGTTCACCGTTACCGCTGAAGAACGTCATTTTATAACCTTGTGATTCCGACGCAGATTCTACATATGCACCATAATCTTGTGCCATGTTCAGCAATGATTCATTAATTAGAAAATGCGCGCGCCCGACTTTGTTTTTGGGTGATGACGTGCCTTTTTTGCGGAACTGCTCGTTGATGTCATGCGTTGTCATAGCGGTCTTCTAAGCTTGTTTTGTACTGATTTAGTGAGTGGAGAGTGGTTTAAGGCTGTTCCGGTTTTGCGAATAAGTCCATGGCATCGTCGTTCAGCTCGTCTAACCTGTCTTCACAGATGTCCATCATATCGCTGATAACCTCGATATAGGGCACGTTGTGAAAGCTGGATAGCATGCCGAGATCATTTGGGTTCCTTGAAAAAATATTTTCAGGGATCTCGAATATATGTGTTGCGGCGAATTTTGTGCTTTTTTGACCGATCGGGTAGAGCGATGTCCCGGATGTTGTCATCATGTCTTTTTCAACATCACGATTCGGATCGGGGGCTATTCCGTTTAAGGCCAAATGGAATTGAGTTGTCATGGCCAGTGTTGGTTGCATGAAAAACTGTAAGTATTTTTTGCCTTTTTCGATAACGTCGCCATTGTCCCTGACAATATCTTCGTTGGCGGTGAAGGCGCGTACACTGATAAAAGCAAGGTCTCCATCGATTGGCACCGTTATATCGCGTCCATGGTAATTATAAGAGAGAGAGCCTTCGGGGCCTTTGCCAAATAATTCGGTGATTTGCCGTTGTGCGTTTATCATTTGTTGGCCGGCTGCTCTTTGTGCTTCAATATTTCCTGATTTCTGTGCATTATCAACAGCCAGAGCCGCAGGGTAGAGCAGGGAAAGTGCTTCTTTTGCGGTATCGATTGTGCCATCGGCCGCTGCGGGTTGTTGCGCGGCGACGGACATGGATATAACCATCCCTAATCCAGCAATCATATTAAACATTTTTGACTTGATCTCACTCATTTTTTAATCTCTGGTTTTGTTTTTATTGATAATCATTCGCAATTTAAAGCTTGACGATGTCCTTTGTCAATGATAATTATTCGCAATAATAATATGGTAAGAACCAAAGGTCGGTTTTAAAAATGGCAGCGGATGTAATGAAAGAAGATGACGATGAGAGCTGGATCCCAGGTGGGTTGAGTACGGCTTTTTCATATGCTGTGAAAGGGGTTGCTTGGTATTTCGGCTTCTTTATGCTGGATTCCTTTCTGGATTTCGGATTACTGCATAGCTCCGGCTTTGCTGCCTCTCCTGTTTCTAATCTTGCGCATGAATTTATGCTTCCGATATCTGATGCAATGCCTCAGTTCTTTTCAGAAGGATTCGGCGCGAATGTTTTGAGCGTTATGACGGATGTTTTAACAGGTATTCATCGTTTATTTGGTGTTACAGATACTTTTCTTGGTGATTCCTTTCTGACGGGTAATGATTCCATCGGTAGCGATCTGTCCGGTGGTTTTTTTGGTGGAGATGTTGATTTTGGTACTTCAGCAGATCTTGGTGGTCTTGAATTGCCTTTCTAGATTATAGAGCCTTATATCAGCAGTTATTTCTTTTCATTTTGTGATGTAATCAGTATTGTCTGGGTCATGAGAGTATTTCACTGTTTATCTATTGTTGCTTGCTGCGGCCTGTTGTCTGGTTGCGTGGTGGACCGTTTGAATTTTTGGTCTGATGATGGCTTGCACAAACACTATGAAGTGACAGGGTTGGATGATGCCGATCCGGTGCAAGGTTACATTACTTCTATCGTTACAAATGGATTTGAGGATGTTTCCGATAATCAGGATGATGTTGATTATGCGCAAGAGGCTGTGCGGCTGGACGTTCTAAAGGCTATGCGCTCCAAAGGATATTATGATGCGGCTGTGACGTATCAAGATGGTGATATCGGGCTTTATAATGTTGTTGCAGGGGATGTGACGCGTATTAAAAGCATAAAAATTACGCCTCGTTCTTATGCTAAGTATTTGAAATATTTATCAGTTTCCGTTGACGAACCTTTAAGTGCTTCTGTTGTTTTGGGCGCACAGACGGCTTTGCATAAAGAGCTGCAAGTGGAGAACTGTGCTTTTGCGTTGGAGGTTGGGCATAAGGTGTTGCTTGATCCAGCAACGCGTATGGCGGATTTGACATTCTATGTGACGCAAGGGCAAGAGGCCTCTTTGGGCGCGGCGTCTTTTTCTGGTCAGGAAAGTGTGAAGGATGATTATCTACGTCAGATGGTGTCATGGAAAGAGGGCGATTGCTTTCGCCATGATACAATTGCTTCTGTGCGGGGCAAGATTATGGCGACAGGGCTATTCTCTAACGTAGATATAAAATTACCTGAACAAGCAGAGGATGGCGGGGTTATTCCTGTTGAGTTTGTGTTGAAGGAAAAACTGCAACGCTCTGTTCGTGCGGGGGTTAGTTATTACACTGATGAAGGCCCCGGTGCGGTTTTAGGGTGGGAGCATCGCAATTTTCTGGGCGCGGGCGAAAAGTTTAATGCAAATCTGACGTTATCTCTGCGGGAACAATCCTTGAAAACCACATTGACCAAATCGTCTTTTTTGCGCAAAGGGCAATCGATTGCCTTTAACGCGTTCTTGGATCGGGAAGATACGGATGCTTATGAAACATTTGGCATGGGCGCGGGATTTGGGGTTAAACGTTCTCTCGGTAAGAATTTCTCGGGGCGTGTCGGCGCTGATATTAAGGTAACACGCATTAAGGACGAAAGTGCGGAGACAGAGAACTTTGCACTGTTCTCGCCCTTCACATCTTTGTTATATGATAGCCGCGATGATACGCTGGATCCGCATAAGGGTTTGGTTCTTAGTGGTTCGTTACATCCTTTTGTTGATGTGTTGGGGCAGAGTAATCCATTTTTAAAGGCCCAAATAGGGGCGCAGAGCTATTATAGTGTACATGACAAAATCGTGCTTGCGGGGCGTTTGAATGTTGGC
>JQIA01001704.1_pt1 | contig 11783 bp, 6 predicted proteins | sample 811431 | NCBI WGS metagenome assembly JQIA01 (sample SAMN02998118, study PRJNA258478) | marine sediment metagenome | biome: marine; feature: seafloor; material: sediment; isolation source: oil-polluted sediment collected from 3 locations (0.5 km, 0.7 km and 0.9 km)... | place: USA: Gulf of Mexico ... | reverse complement strand
GGAAGAAATTGAACGACCCTAATTGGGTCTGAATAGTGCCATAGCCCGAAGATAATGATACATAAGGACAAGATTTCACTTTGGAATAGGAAAGAACGATACGTAAAATGTATGATTCAATTGCGATCCGAAAAGCCACTGATCTGGATGGTCCCTTTATTTTAGAACTTTCACCACAGCTTGCAGAAGTTGCACGTTTGAGTTGGCATACCGATACTGTGGTACAGAAGTTTCAGGATGATTATATTATCAAGATGCTCGATCAAGGTCACGGGCCACAGTCAACATTGATTGCAGAAGTAGATGGCTTGGCAGTAGGCTTTGTTCATACCCGAGAAATCAATGATTCCATCTCTGAAGAGGTTTGCGGTACAGTACCTTTGCTGGCGGTAGCACCAAATGCGCAGGGTCGTGGTATCGGCAGGTTGCTGATGGCAGCAGCTGAAGAATGGTCCCGAGAACAAGGCTATCGTCTGTTGCATTTGGAGGTGTTTGCAAATAACGACAAGGCTCAAGAATTTTATCAAAACCTGGGTTTCCAACCAGAGACATTGGTGATGATCAAACCGCTTCAATGAATTGGATAGGGTATATTGATTGCGCCAATTACAGATATGATTTGTTCGCTGTGGGGCAAGTGCGGACTTATTTTCACCGCTCTGATATAGTCTCCTTTGTGCCATATACTGACATTACATAGTTCCGTCCAATCTTCTCATTTCGAGCAAGATCTAAATCAATTCCGTAAAATTTCTTTAATGCAAGTTATCAGCGGTAATATTTTTACGCGCTGGGCTTAAATTAAATATCGGAGAGGTTACATCCCCAAATACCCATCTCGATTTTTCAACCATACCCTTTCCACGTAATTTCAAAGCTTTATAAAAACTATGGAAAAATATATATTGGCAAATAGAAATATTGGGAATTTTCAAATATAGTGGATTAATCGAATAAGGGACTTTGCCGTTGAACCTTGATGTATCTGTTCCTGGTTATACAAATATTAACCAAATTCACGCCAATGGCTCCTGCTTGTTTTTTCGCGCTGTTCGGGAAAAAGACGGTTTGTCGGTTGTCCTGAAGCTGCTCAATCTTGATCACCCAACCCGTGATGAAGTTATCGGCTTTAGGCGGGAATACGAATTCGGACAGGCCCTCAACTTACCGCTCTGCGTTTCCTATCTGGACTTGTTTTCCCAAGGCAACCGCTTGATCATTGTCAGGGCTTATGTGGAAGGGAAAAACCTTGCACAAATGTTAATAGAGGCAACATGGTCTCTTACTGACAAGCTGGCAGTTGCCCGTGCAATAACTGAATTGCTCCGCAATCTTCATTCTGCCGAAGTTATCCATAAGAATTTTATCCCGCAGAATATCATCTGGAACGAAAAAACCAAGCAAGCAACGCTGATCGACTTTCGTCTCTCGACTTACCTAAATAGTGAACAGCAACCATTTGCAAACCCCAATGCAATTGAAGGGAATCTGGGTTATATCTCCCCTGAGCAAACCGGGCGGGTCAACCGACCAGTAGACCGCCGAAGCGACCTTTATTCACTGGGTGTTATTCTATTTGAATTATTTACCGGACGTCTGCCATTTGTCATGACAAGTCCCAGCGAACTGGTTTACGCCCATCTGGCACGCGAACCAGACGTCCCTGACACTCTCGTTCCTGACCTCCCAGCGCAATTATCTCGTGTCATTTTAAACGCCATGGCAAAAGACGAAAATGAACGATATCAAAGTGCCAGTCGCCTGCTCGCTGACCTTGAACATATTGAGCAAGCAGTTATCAACCCAGAGCTGTCGGAAATGACTAGGCCGAATATTCTTTCACGCGATCGGCTTGCATTACCAAGCAAATTAATTGGCCGCGGGACAGAGCTTGATCTTCTCAATTCCGAATTCGAGACCGTTGTTGGCGGTGCCGCCAAAATGGTCCTGATCAGCGGACCTTCGGGGATTGGCAAAACGGCACTTGTCAATGAAATCCAAAAACCGATATTGCAACAAAACGGATTCTTTGTTTCGGGAAAATTTGATCAATATCAGCGTGATACGCCTTATTCTGCATTTGGACAAGCTTTTGACATTCTGTGTGATTATTTATTGTGTGAAGATGACACCATCCTTGTCGAATGGCGCCGAAAAATCCTCAACGTCACTGGCGATGAAGCCCAGAGATTAATTGATATTACTCCCGGCCTGGAACGAATTTTGGGACCGCAGCCGGCCGTTGAGGAACTTCAGCCGCAAAAAGCTCAGGAGCGATTACGGGAATTATTTCAAAAATTTGTCAATTTGCTCAGCACTGTTGATCATCCCTTGGTCTTGTTTATTGATGACATGCAATGGGCTGACCCTGGCTCATTATACCTACTCGAAGAGATCATCTCTGATAAGAGAGCCGGGTTTCTCCTGATGGTGCTTGCCTATCGCGACAATGAGGTTGACCCGCTTCACCCTTTCTCAATGATGGTGGAGGATTGTCGGACACGTGGCGCCTCAATCCTGACATTGCCCATCACCTCCCTTCAGCCAAAGGATGTCCAGAAATATGTTGAAGAAATGGTTCAACGAATTGATCCCGAGACGGTCAAACTAGGACTTCTGGTTGAACAGAAAACAGCGGGCAACGCATTTTTCGTCGGCCAGTTCATTAAAGCGCTCGCCAACAATCAATTACTTACTTTTGATCATGAGCAAAATCAATGGACATGGTCATTTGAAGAGATCAGTCGGCGTAACGTAAGCAGTAATGTAGTTGATTTGATGACCCAACGATTTCAGTCGCTGGAGGTCAGGCGGAAAACAGTCTTGCAGTTTGCCGCCTGTCTCGGCGCCAGATTTGATCTACGAACAATTGCCCAGATCCTTAAAACAGAGGAACGGGCCATTTTTTCGGATCTTCGGACTAGCATCAATGAAGGACTTATTATTCCGTTGAACCTTGGCTATAAAATTCATGATTTGCCATCTAGTCCAGAGGCTAATGTGGCGCCGAAAGCGGATTTAATTTGGGAAATGCCCGGCAAAAATGATCAGCAGGCATCCAGGGCAGTTTTCAAATTCGCCCACGATCGAATTCAGGAGGGAGCTTATGCATCCATACCGGAAATGGAGAGGATTAAATCCCACGCCCAGATAGCCTGGCACCTACTACAAGACGAGGATTCGGGTTCTCTGGAGGATCGGGCTTTTGACATCGTCGGACATTTTGAAAAGTCCCACAGCTTGCTGTCAAAGTATGCCGATAAGGTCGCCGTTGCAAGACTGTGCCTATTGGCGGCAAAAAAAGCTGTTCGAACATCCGCCTTTGAAGCCGCTTTATCCTATGCCGGCTTTGCAACAGCCCAATTACTGAATGAGGAAAGCTGGTCCGCTGAATATGACCTGTGCTGGGAATTACATTATTACAAAGCTTACTGCGAATATACAACTGTACGGTTTACTGACAGCGAGACAACACTTGAAATCTGTCAGCAGCGATCCCGAACGGAAGATCATAAAGTCACTGTATCCACACTGATTTCACGGCTTTTGTTTCAAATGAACCTACATCACAAAGGGATCGAGAATACACGGCGTGCCCTGGCTGAACTAGGTGAAGCCGTTCCCAAAAAAATTGGAAAACACCATGTTTTCACTCAATATGCACTTTTTCGACTGCGTCTTGGTCGACGAAAGCCAAAGGACTTACTAGAGCTTCAAACGCTCACTGATGAACACAAGCTGAATGTTTGCCGTATCCTCTATGACTCGGTGGAATCAAGTTATATGGTTGATGCCAATGCCATGGCCTATTTCAGTTTGAAAATTGCCAATATTTGCCTCAAACATGGTAACTCAATATACGCCCCCTTCGCCTATGGCATGCTGACGATGGTCATGGCTGGTGTCACTAGAGAATATGCACTGGCTGATATATTTTCAAAAATGACCATTGATCTTAACACAATATATCCAGATCGGGGGGTCAAAGGCCGCACCTACTTCCTTGCGGGAAATTTTGTGCATCACTGGATGAACCGGATTGAGGATCACCGTGATATGGTCAAGACCGCGCTGCATTGTAACCAGGATACTGGCAGCTTGCATTGGGCAAATTATTCCATCTTCTTCTGCCGCGTTCAGAGCCTGTTTTTCAACAACGCCTCGTTGGATGACATTATTGAAGATAATATCCTAGCCTATAATCTGTTTCGCAAGAACAATGACAGAGAAGTCTACTTACAACAAAATCATATCCTGAATTATTGCCTATGGTTAAGAGGCGACGATAGTCCCTTTCTGACGAATGAAACAGACTTTAATCGGGAAGATTATGACCGTGAGATGTTGGAGCCAGGAAATATGCAAGTCCGGGCTTATTATCACATGGTGAATGCCGCTCAGACCTGTCTCATGGAAGATTTTGAGCACGCGTTAGAGCATGCTCGTCAGGGTCTTTTGACAATACCAAATATTCTGGGTAATCTGGCTGAAGTTCCGATAAGGTTCTTGTTTTTGCTCTGTAAATTAAACACTTGTTCAGGGCGCCTTTCGGCTGCGGTGACACGAGCGCAGCCGACATATCAAAAAAACCGCCTATTGCTGCGAAGATTTGCCCGAATAAACCCTGCAGAATATTTAGCGTTAGATATGATAATTCACGCAGAAGAAGCCCGCGTTTCAGGCAAAAAAAATATTGGCAATCTTTATGACCGAGCTGTTCAGGAAGCCGAAAAAAATGGATATCCGTTCTTCAGGGCGATGGCTAACGAACTTGCAGCCAAATACTACATGATGCGAAACAGACTCAAAATTGCCGGCGTCTATATGTATGAAGCGGTTTATTTTTACGGCTTATGGGGCGCTGAAGAAAAGGTCAGATTGCTGCGGCTCAGCTATGAGGATTTGCTGGTTCAATTTCATCCTGCGACCGTATCATCGGAAGAGGCCCCAACTGACAACCTGGATTTGGCGGCGGTTCTGGGAGCAACACAGGCGATTTCCAGCGAACTGGACAGAACCAAACTGTTAAGTCGACTTTTGGAAATTATCATCGAGAATGCCGGAGCCGAATACGGCGCCCTGGTGTCTGCCAGAAATGACGGCTTCTGGCTAGAGGCACTGGTGGACAAGAACGGCGTCGACATCCCCGATGCAAATATGGCAATTTCGGGTGATGAGAATCGACTGTGCCAAGCATCACTGCGTTACGTATCTAGAACGAATGAGCCGCTCATTGTTCACGATACTGCAGCAGATGATCGTTTTGCGAGAGATCCATATATCCTGCAGAAAGGTGTTCGATCGCTGCTCTGCTTGCCCTTTCGCCATCATGAACAGGAAACCGATAATCTACTTTATCTGGAGAACAATCTTACCACCGGTGCTTTTTCGGTCGAACGGGTGTCAGTCCTCAATATCCTCTTGGGTCAAGCAGCAATTTCTCTGCAAAATGCCAATATGTTCGAAGAGCAAAAACGTCTGGAAAAACAGATCCGGCATTCGCAAAAAATGGAAGCTGTCGGTCAGTTAACCGGTGGTATTGCCCACGATTTCAATAATATTCTCGGCATCGTTCAGGGCAATTTTGAAATTCTCCAACAACTGGTGAAAAACGATGAAAAAGCCGCAACACGAATTGCAGCGGGACTTAAAGGGACCGCGCGTGGGGCTAGCCTGACTCGCAAGCTTCTCGATTTTTCGCGCCGGGAAACCGGCAGTATCAAGCGCGTGTCGATCAACGACTTTATCCGCGACATGGAAGACCTGATCATAAAATCCCTGACAGTGTCGATCGATGTGAACTTACATCTAGAAACAGAAACTTGGCAGGTCGACATTGATCCTGGAGATCTCCAGGATGTCGTGCTAAATCTCGCTTTGAATGCCCGAGACGCCATGCCCGATGGTGGCAATCTGGGTATTAAATCCTGCAACAAGACGCTTGATGAAAATTATGTCCAGCGTTTTTCGGAAGCCAAAGCCGGCGACTACGTCATGCTATCAGTGATCGATACTGGTCATGGCATGACTGCAGAGGTCCGGGAGCGTGTGCTGGAACCCTTCTTCACTACGAAGGAGCAAGGTAAAGGAACCGGCCTTGGCCTTGCCATGGCCTACGGTTTTATTCAGCGATCCAATGGACATCTCGAGATCAATTCAGAACCCGGAAAAGGCACAGAAATTAACCTTTTTCTGCCACGAGCAAAGCAAAAACAGACCACCGATGTGGAGACCAAAATGGTGGTCACTAACGTTTTACCAACAGGAACAGGTATTGTTTTGGTTGTCGATGACGAAGAAGATCTACGAGAGATCGCTGTAATTTACATAGAAGGGCTTGGCTATGAAACACTGACAGCAGAAAACGGACACCAAGCCCTCGAGATTCTAGGCAATGGCCACGACATAGCCCTTTTGTTCAGTGATGTTGTTATGCCAGGGCCCATAGATGGCTATCAACTGGCTATGTCGGCCCATGAGCGAGATCCCGAACTCAAGATCCTACTAACCAGCGGTTTCACCAAGAAGCAGTCCACACTTCGTGCCGCCGGGGACAAACTCCTGTTCTGCCGGAACGAGCGGATATTGAAAAAACCCTATAACCAGACCGAACTGGCATATGCCCTGAAGAAAACATTAAACCAGCCAAATTGATGTCCGTAGTGGGTCATGAGTCGTCCCTTTCCGGCTCTGAAAACGGAGTCCACTTTACCTATCAATAACGGACATCGGTTTGGAATTTTCAGGGTTCTTTGAAATAACTTCCGCTTACTGCACAGTTGCGGACCTATTTTCACTGCTCCGATGTAGCCGGTTTTGTACCAAAAGGCGACATCATGTACGGCAGTACTTCATAACTAATCAGATAGTATTCTTCCAAAGGGAGAGGCACTGATGATGCGTAGAATTTTCTTTCGCGGATGAAAATTAGTGGTCATCTAGGGGGAATAAATTCCGTATTTTTTGATTTTACTGTAGAGGGTCCGTGTCGTTATTCCGAGTTCGTCTGCTGTTTCACCGCGTCTAAATCTATTTCTTTGCAAGGCTTCAGCGATCCATTCTTTCTCGGTGATTGCTGGCTTGGAATATTGAGGCTGGGGATCTTGGCCAACTTCCTGAAGCGGAATAATTTCAGGTTTTTTGTGAGCTATCTGAGGCAAGAAAGAAAAAATTGAAGATTTAAGAGTGTTAGAATCACTTACCAGCGCTGCTCTGGTTAGCGCGTTTTTCAGCTCTCGGATATTTCCAGGCCAACTATATTCCATCAATGCGTTGAAGCCAGAGTTGGAGATACTTTTTTGCTTTTTCTCGCCGTTCTTTGTAAGCATAGCTTTGGTCAAAGCCGGTATGTCAGCGCTCCTGTCTGCAAGTGAGGGGATTGTTATCTCCAGGGCGTTTAATCGATAGTATAAATCATCACGTAATTTCCCCGAATTCAATAAATCTGCTATTGGTTCTTTAGTGGTGGCAATAACACGGCAATTGACTTTTCGATGCCGATTTCCGCCCATTCTTCGAACTATCCCCGTATCTATGAAGCTCAGCAGTCTGGTTTGTAAATCGTTATCCAAGGCGGCAATTTCATCAAATAAAACTGTAGCATTGTCTGCGTCTTCCAAAATACCCGCATGACTTGGAGAACCGCGTCCCTGATGGCCCAATTCACTGCCGAAGAGTTCTTCTGCGCCGCTAGATTGGCTAAGGCCAAGGCAATCTACGCGGATCATTTTAGATCGGACATTTTCCGATTTTCGATGAATTTCTTCCGCCAATGCAGTTTTCCCGGAACCGCTGGATCCTGTTATCAGGATCGGCATTTCTCTTGCTGCGTAATGTTCAACGAGTTTTTGTATTTCTCGCATTTTGGCAGATGGGCCGTATATATAGTCTGTGACAGAGCTATTACTGGACACGCTTTCTGATTCAATCTGGCTGATGATACGATAAGATTTCGCCACATTAACAATCGCATCTTCCAAAGGAAAACGATCAATTGTGGATCCGGCAATATAACCTTGAACCCGGCTTTTATTACATATTGCCAAGGCAGATTCCGGCGTGACAATTGGGCCGCCTTCCACATATGTCGGGATTTCTTCAGGTACGTTCCTCAAAGCACGATCAATAATCTTTGCCGTATTATCAATTGTAATATCACTTGGCTCGCTCGTGGCACTATGGGTGAACCCGATATTGACGCACAGCATACCGGCCCCTGCATCCACCATCTTCATCGCTTCTTCGTTGTTCGTGACATAGGCAAGCGTTTTAAAGCCTCGATCAGATGCTTCTTTGATCAATGCGCATTCTCGATTAAATCCAATACCTTGCCTTTCAAGAACGCCTCGAATTTTACCGTCGATCAAAGCGGCAGTCGGGAAATTGGTTACCCCAGCAAAGCCATTTAGGCTGACAACATCGACAATTTGCTTAAGGTTACTATTTGGGTTTGCAACGCTGCACCCCATGAGCACTGGAATTTTGCATTTGTTGAGTACTTCAGTCTTGCCAATTCGAGCGACCCAACTATTTGCTTCTTCAAGTGGCAGGTAACAACTTAAGGAAGCGGCTCCCCGCATTCTGAGGCGGCCTGCATTCAGCAATAGAAGAAACTCTGCTCCGCCTTTTTCCGCCGCAACTGCTGTCATCCCGGCCCCTACTGCTGCTGCGAAGCTAAACGGGCGTTTTTGGGTAGAAGACATTCTCATGCGGAAGCCTCATAAACGACGTAACCGGAACTTTTGGGAGGGCTATCTCTATATCGTGCTTTATGGGCCTCGACCTCCTCAGCGCTGTGTTGATAAATGTATATTTTTGCGGAAGGTTCCATTGCTATCAACGTATCGATCATCAAGTGGATAGATCATTAGACCTAATGCGTGGAGAAATCGAACGGGCCATGATATTAATGGGCTGCTGCTCTATTGATCAACTTACCCCACAAAATCTCCGCCTTCATTCTCAAGCCCCAACTGTTAATTAATAAAAGGACAGGTTTTCGGCGTAATTGATATTGCTTGGAAAAATGGCGCCGAGAGACAGATACGACTGAATTATGCGGAAGCCCTATCCGATGAAATCGTTTCCCCGGACAGGATTAGAGTCCGGATTGGGTCACGAACCGCCCTTTTCGACAACAAGGTCCGCTTACAGCCCGAAACCGGAAGAAATTGAACGACCCTAATTGGGTCTGAATAGTGCCATAGAGCGACATTACAAGAACTAGTGTTTTATTCGTCAAACTGAACATTCATAGGATTGCTCAATGATAAAAAATTCTTATTGGCAATCCTGCCGTTGATGTCTTCAGAATAATTTTCTTTGAGTCGGTCGAGAAAATACATGTTCATCGGTGCTTTGTTTTTCACCTTAATTGAACCTTGCCCTGTGAATTCGAAATAAGGTGCCATTTGATGATAGACACGATCTGACACATTTATGCGTCCGGCTTCACTATGGGTTTCCAGACGCGCAGCAACATTCACCGCATCTCCCCAGATGTCATATGTAAAACGTTTTTTACCGACAAGGCCGGCAATGACAGGTCCGCTGTTGATGCCAATGCGAAATTCAAAAAAAGGTAACCGTAGTTTCTGCCTTTCGGCTTTTTTCCTGTCTGCAACGAATTGCATCGCTAAAGCAGCAAGGCAGGCATTCTGGCAATGTAGGCGATTTAACACAGGCACACCCGAGACTGCCATATATGCATCTCCAATGGTTTTTAACTTCTCGAGACCAAACTGTTCCATCACGCTATCGAACTCGGAAAAATACGAGTTAAGCATCCCAATGAGCATGGCTGGTTCCACCTTTTCAGCAAACACAGTAAACCCTGTAATGTCAGCAAATAAAATTGTGGCGTCGTTAAAAAAGCGCGGCGCAACCTTATCATTATCCAGTAATTCCTGTGCAATTGATTGAGGCAGTATCGTCGTTAGTAAATTGTCAGCACGTGCCTTTTCTTTTGCAAGCGAGGAATGAGCGTTATCCAGATCACTCAGCGCCTGATCGAGTTCTATTATCCTCCGGCGATATTCCAATTGTGCCATCGTTTGATGGGCTAAACGGCGAAGAGACTCTTGTTGTTCGAAGTTCAATTCACGGGGTTTCATGTCCATCACACAGATTGTTCCGATCGCAAACCCATCCGGTGTGACAAGCGGCATAGCGCAATAAAAAGCAAAATGGGGTGGTTCGAGAACAAAAGCAAAGTCTTTAAAATACTCATCTTCTGCCAGATTTGGCACCAACACTATATCGGTTCCACATATCGTAACTGAACAAAATGCAATCTCACGTGGGCAACCCTCAAATTCTTCAGGCAAGCCATATTTTGATTTGAACCAAAATTGGTCATCTTCAATAAAACTAACATAGGCGACAGGGCACTCACATATTTGTGCTGCCAATTGGCCGATTTCATCAAATGCAGTTTCTGTTCGTGAATGCATAATTTTATACGCTCGAACAGCCTCATTGCGCTCGACTTCATTATCGGGAATTGGGTATGTCAAATTCATGTCTCCGCAACGGGCTTAACCAAAGTCATTCATCTCCTCCATATAGTCCTATCATTGCGCTAGGACATCATCTCTCATGCTAAACAGGATAAACAGGACTTCTTCTTGTTCACGTTGTCCGACATTGTTTTTACGCAGCGCATCAAGCGCATCACTCAACACAGCCACCAATTCCGTCTCACTTATATTCATGCCTCGGTGAACTGCAACCATATCCAATCCAGTATACACATTGGGGCCACCGGTTCCTGAGATGAAAAACTCTGCCGCGCCTTTCTTTGCCTTATCAAGGTCGGTGTCAACAAACCGTGCCGCTGTCACTGGATTAGCAGCATGATTGTCAACTAGCACATTGGCGATGCGCTGAATTCCGTCGGTGCCACCAAGGCGTTCGTAAAGTGATGTACTCATGTTCAAATGTTCCTATATTTGTTTCGCTAACGGCAACACTATTGCCAGGACAATTACCTGTCTAGTACAGAAATTGAATCGCCCTTGAGGCTCAGACGTTCTACTGCTACCGTGATAATTAATAGAAATCCCATTAGGAATGGAGAATAGTTTGACTGCAAGTTATAAACAGTTCTGCCCTGTCGCCATGGCATCAGAAATACTCTGTAACCGTTGGACTGTAGTCCTATTGCGGGAGCTGATCGCCGGCTCAACGCGATTTAATGATTTGAGGCGCGGGCTGACGCGGATGTCGCCCGCTTTATTATCTCAGCGATTGAAAGATCTTGAAGCCGCTGGCATTGTTGAAAAAGTTACCTCTGCCGGTGAGCGCAGCAGTCATGAATACCACTTGACCGAAGCAGGGCGGGATTTACACTCGGTCATTGAGAGTATTGGAATCTGGGGTCAAAGATGGGTCGATACTGATCTTTCGCTGGAAAATCTTGATCCATCACTGTTGATGTGGGATATGCGGCGCGGCTTGAAGCCGTCACCTTTGCCGACAACACGCAATGTTATTGAATTTCACTATACCGACCTGCCGTCCAACCAGAAACACTGGTGGCTAATCGTCGAGCCGACAGGCACTATCGACTTATGTTATATTGATCCAGGGTTTGAGGTTGAGCTTTATATACAAACTTCACTTCGAACCATGACGTCAATTTGGATGGGATATTCGACAGTGTCAACAGCGGTGAAAATTAACCAGCTGACGTTGGATGGCAACTCAACGTTGGCGCAGAATATGCAAACATGGCTCGGCCTAAGCCCGTTCGCCAGTGAAAAGAACCGCCTGTGATGCAGCAA
>JQIA01001703.1_pt1 | contig 11787 bp, 6 predicted proteins | sample 811431 | NCBI WGS metagenome assembly JQIA01 (sample SAMN02998118, study PRJNA258478) | marine sediment metagenome | biome: marine; feature: seafloor; material: sediment; isolation source: oil-polluted sediment collected from 3 locations (0.5 km, 0.7 km and 0.9 km)... | place: USA: Gulf of Mexico ... | reverse complement strand
GGCACATGCGAAATCACACCAATCAATTTGCCATCCTGCTGCAAACCCGCAAGAGTTTCCAGAGCGGTATCCAAAGCTTCCTCGTCGAGCGTGCCGAAGCCTTCATCCAGAAACAAAGAGTCGACTCGGACATTCTTACTGGCCATGTAGGACAAGCCCAGTGCCAGTGCGAGGCTGACAATAAAGCTCTCTCCACCAGAAAGGTTCTTCGTAGAGCGAATCTCCCCTGCCTGGTAGTTATCAATCACGTTTAGCTCTAGTGGCTTAGCGTCATCACGAATTAGCAAATAACGAGCAGTCATTTTCTGGAGTTGCCGGTTGGCATGGCCAACCATCATTTCGAAGGTCAGCCCCTGGGCAAAATTGCGGTATTTCTTGCCGTCAGCGGAGCCGATCAATTCGTGGAGATTGTCCCACCTGCGGCACTCTTTTTTCTGGCCATCGATAGCTGCTTGCTTTCCCTTTACACTCTCTTTTGCCGCCGTGTTTTCACTCAACTTATGCTTAAAACCGGCAATGATGTCCCGCAGCTCTTTCAGGGAATGTTCGTACTCTTTGGATTGCAGCTCCAACTCTTCAAGAGATTTATCAGTAACCTTTCTGGCAATTTCCGTAGCCAATCGTGTTTCACGATCCTTTTGCCTGGCCTTAATATCTGATTGGCGGTCATCAAGCTCCTTGGCTTTCGCGGCCAGCTGCCCCCTGTGTTCAGCGGTCAGCCTGGCCCCAAGAAACTGTCCTTCATCCGAAAAGCCAACAGGCTTAAGTATTGTTGAAAATTCAGTTTCCAACTTTCTCAGTTCTGCTTCTCTCTGGTCGATGCGCTTTTTCAAAGATGCAACATGAGCCTTTGCGGTATTCCATTTTTGCTGCAGTTCGTTGTGCAGGTCTCGAGCTTTCTTTTCGGCACCCTCGACCCGAGTGACCGCTTTGTGCAAACGACGCTCTTCATCGTCGGGGTCTTTATCGCCGTACATTTCTTCCCGCTCATCACTGTCCTCAGCCCAGGTCTTTCTCAACATCTCCAGCTGCTTAGTTTTCTCAGCCATGGTCTGGCTTTGGGTGTTGATGACCGCATCGAGCCTCGTCACCTCACTGTCGAGGTTCACAATTTGTTTCTCGATCTCAGCTTTTTCATTAACCTGACCTAGCCAGCCATTCAACCGCAATTTGAGTGACTCAAGCAGCGATGAAACATCGGCATCGGGGATTTCTGTGATGCCAAGTGGTAAAAGTTTGGCGGCGACGGCCTGCCTGGACTCGGTAAAATCCGTGCGGAGTTTTCCCAGATTTTCCTCCCCCTCAGTAAGGGCCTTCTCGGCAGCCTTTTTGTCATTAGCCGCCGCTGCTTCCTGCTTTTCACTCCCCGTCAGGTTTCTACCGGCAGCAGCCTCTGCTTCTCCCAGTTTTTTGATAGCACCTTCCTGATTATCGGCATTGCTGATAAGTTTGGTGAGCGCATCAATCTTCTGATCAGTTTCATCGGGAATAGGAACATTGCCTTGCGCAAACGGATGTTCTTGCGCACCACAGAGCGGGCAGGGCTTTCCATCTTCCAATTTCTCCCGGTGGTCTTCCAACTCGGCAATCTTTGCCAGAAAAGTCAGTTCACGAAGTAGGGTTTCCTTTTCGACGCGACATTCACGCAACAGCCGATCACCCAGCAACTGACTTAACTCATCTTTGCCTTGTTGGAGTTTTTTTGAAGCGGCCTCAAGTGTCTGCTTCTTGCTGTTGCATTGCTTTGTGCTTTCGTCATGTTTCTTGATGGCCTGCTCAAGAGCCGAACCAGCCGTCTTATGGTCGGCCTCTTTGTGTGTGATCTCTTTTTGCCTGGAGATCAGGCTTGCCAGCTGCTCTTCAACACCGGCCAGACCGCTGATCAACCATTCATCCCGTGCATGTTCTTTGAAATAAGCATCAACAAACCCCTGCGTTTTTTCAGCTTCCGAATTTTTTTTCTGCTCTTTAAGTCTTGCCTTCTTGTCCGCATCAATCTTTGCAGTATCTTTTTGGCAATTCTCTTCACCTTCTGAAACAGCCCTCTTTTGCTCGGCAAGCTTCTGATCGAAAGCGCGCACCTTCTGAATAAGCGGCGCGGCGGCTTTCACTTCCTCTTTAGCTTTAATCGACTGCTGTTCAGCCAACTTCAATGATTCGGCTTGCTCCCCGGCAGCGGATTCCAACTGAGGAAGGGTCTCTTCCTCTGTTTTATGTACTGTCTGATCTTCCACTTGCTGTTTTCGGATTGCTGTGAGCGTGGCGTATGCGCCATCCAGTGACGCTGCTTTTGTTGCCCAGTTAAATTTGTCTCGGTCCGGTTTAAAAGAATCGAGATCGCTTTGCCGCTCGTTCGCTTCACCAGCCAGGTTGATGATTTCCTTCTTCAGTCCATCTATGGCCGTCAGCCATGTAATGGACTTTCCTGCGGCAGTCGACTTAGCAGTGAGGTCAGTCTCTTCTTTCTGCTTTGCCTTAAGCGCCTGTTGAATTTCCAGTTCCTGCTCCGGCTCCAGAATCACAATGCCTGCCGTTTCAGCCTGAAGGATATTGAGGTTTTCTCGCTCCTCGCGCTGGCGCTCATGGACGCGGATGGATAGTTGGCTATAGATCTCTGTGCCGGTTATCTGCTCCAGGATCGGAGCCCGTTCATCAGGTGCCGCCTGGAGGAATGCGGCAAAGCCGCCCTGGGCCAGTAGCATGGAGCGAGTGAAACGGTCAAAATCCATACCGGTGGCTGCCTCAATCTGAGCAGCGACACCTCTGATTTTGGCTTCAAAAATCTCGCCTGAATCGGCATGGGCAATCTCGTGTTTCGGTGCCTGAAGTTCTCCACCAGGTTTTTTCCGCGCTCGGTGCTGACTCCAGTGACACCGGAAACGACCCGCCTGGGTCTCGAACGTCACTTCGGCAAAGCATTCGCCGGTCTGGCGGGACATGATCTCGTTTCCGCTTTTGGTAACCTTGTTCAGACGCGGTGTCCGTCCGTAAAGCGCGATGCATATGGCATCGAGAATAGTCGTCTTCCCCGCGCCAGTTGGCCCGGTAATAGCGAAGATACCGTCTGATGCGAAGGCCGGATGGGTCAGATCAATTTCCCATTCACCAACCAGTGAATTCAGATTTTTAAAACGTACCTGCAGTATTCTCATCGTTAATCTCTTTATTCTGCCTGCAAGTCATCGTCATAAAGGGACGATAGTGTTTCCTTATAAGCACGAAGCAGTTCCGGCCGTTGATCTTCAGGCACATCATGTGCGACGAGACACCGTTCAAACACGTCGTCTTCGTTCAGGTCATCAAGTGTTTCCTCTGCATCGATTCGTCTCAGTACGCGGTCGATGATGCGGTTGTTCTTCACCCGGAGGATTTCCATTTCGGTTCCAATGATCGCAGCCTCCAGGCGATCGCGCAGGTCGCCTATAACTTGTTCACCATCATAGATGACCTCTAACCATCCCTCCGAACCAGTCGCAGACAGCTCAAGAATACGACTTGAGATGTCGTTCCAGTCCCCCTGGACGCGCTCAAGCTGCTGAAACACCGGTGCATCAATTAGCTGAACAACCGCTTCCATGCGTTGCCCCTCGCTTTTATCAAAGACAACCAGGCAAATACTCTTCTGCTGCTTTGCCTCTCCAAATCCCATGGGTAAAGGAGAACCGCTGTAACGCATGGTTTCGGAGCCGTTTACTTTTTGAGGAACGTGGAGGTGCCCAAGGGCCAGGTAGTTGAAAGATGCAGGAAAGATCCCAGCCGTCACATGAGCTATAGAACCAACGTAGAGTTCACGTACGCCGTCACCATCGACGGTCTGTCCACCAGCGGTGAATAAATGACCCATGCCAACGATGGGAATATCAGTGCGGAGTTTGTCGCGCTTCTGTTCAGCCAAGGCGGCGACAGCGGCGTAATGATTACGAATGCCATCTGTCAGCTTCCGCTCCTTATCCTCGACACTTTCACCGGCTTCCGCCACACGGATATCTCGGTCGCGAAGGTAGGGTACGGCGCAGACAATAAGCTCCGGAATACTCCGTTCATTACAAAGCATCAGTACTTCGTCTTCCGGGATATCGGATGCATTGCCGATTACGTGAACATCAAGCGCCTTGAGCAGCTCCCTTGGGGCATTAAGGAATGAAGGTGAATCATGATTACCCGCCACGACGACAACATGCCGACAGGTCGACGCAGCCACTCGGCATAGGAAACGGTAATAGAGCTCCTGTGCGCGGTTGCTCGGAGTACTAGTGTCAAAGATGTCACCGGCCACCAGCAGTGCATCGATTTCATTCTGTTGAATCGTCTCTGCCAGCCAGGTCAGAAACGCCTCGAACTCTCCGTAGCGTTTTCTACCGTAAAGGGATCGCCCGATATGCCAGTCGGATGTATGAAGGAGTTTCATTTAGTAACCAACTCCTTCATCTGATCAAAATGGCGTTCATCATCTTTTTGAATCAAGCAAAGCAAGTCGTTTAATACCTGCTTTGTCTCAATCAATATTGATGGGTCGTGTTCTGGATCAGTGATCTGACCTGCGTGGGAATGGGTATGAAGGAACCTGAGAATTCTGGTCTTTTTCGCTATATCGAAATCAATGAGATCGAGTTGCTGTCGCAGCTCTCCGGACTTTGACGGTTGGCGAAACGCCAGAAATGACTCCAGGAGCCTTCGTGCAACATTGGGTAAGTGGTAATTTTGCTGCAGACCAGCATGTTCTTCAGAATTAGCGGCCCCATAAACGAGGCTGAAGAGGTAGTGATACTCTGATTCGTACTCATGTAGCAGACTGTCGAGCTTTGTTATGGTGGAAGACCGATTGCCATCGTTGACATTGCAGGTCAGCATGTAAAATCTTCCCGGCCTCAAATTAACATCTTTCTTTTTTTGGTTTGGAAGGTGATTAAACCAATTTTTTACTTGCCTGAAGAAAGAATGGCTATGCGTTAGGATAAACAGTTGCCCTACATTTTTTGTCCTGTCCTTCATGAAGCCAAAGGCGTGAAAAAGTGAGTTGCTATCCAGGCTTGAGACTGGGTCGTCTATAACCACAACACCCTCTTCTAGGGAAAACGACTTATCACCAAGAGATTTCAGAAAGTATAAGAAAGCGATTGCAGTCTTCTCGCCCTCACTCAGGTTGTTTGCTGGGATACTGTTACGGCTGATCTGGTAACCGGAGCCTTGGATTTCAAAGGTGAGCTCATCCCTGCCGAGGTAGGAACAAATGTCGGCATTCAATTCATCTGCGGGTCTGCGGTGCTCCTCGATATCTTTTTCAATCTCGCGAATATCGGTTTTTAACGCGGTAGTCTTTCCTGAGGTCAATTCAAGAGCGGCAATAACAACATCGACATCATTCTTTTTCTGTTTGTAATCAATCAGACTTTGTGCAACCAGGGATTCTTCGATTGATGTTCTCGCGGTATTGATCGCTGACTGAAAATCATTGGTTTCTTGATTGTGCTTGCTGATCACAGCGTTGATATCAGAAATAATGCCAACGTTTCCGGCGACAACATCAAAACTCCGTTCAATCGGCTGAAATGGCTTTTGTGCCTTGCCTTTTAGAGCAGTAAGAAGGCTTTCCAAATACCCTGTGATTCCGCTGATTTCCTTGGAAAGGTTGTGGCATCTGCTATCGAACTCACTTTTCAGATGGTCATACAGTCCTAAACGGTTAGGCGCACTGCATGACCTTAGAGTGTCAATTGCAGATTTCACTACCGCTGACTGACTTTCAATCTCGGCAATGAATGCGTTGTATTGGTCATTGAAGTGAGCTTCTAGCTCTTGAATGTGGCCTTCGGTTAAGGGTTGCCCACAAAAAAGACAATTGCTGGAATGTTCCTTTTTGTGCTTTACCAGGCCCGTCTTCACCCAATCTGATAGTTCCTGGTCGTTTTTCAGTGCCTCTATGGCCGCCGAGACCACCGTTTTGCTAAGTGAAGCAACGACTTGATCGGTCAATTGCTGGGTGTCAGGGTAACTAAATTCGAGAAGCCCCAATTTATCTAGCGGGGCCGCCTCTTTTTTCTTTTTCAGTGCATCGAGATCTGACTCACTCAATTGTTTTGCATTTCGCTCGTCTTCAGTAAGATCAAGCAACTCATCACACTTCGCCTGGTACAGGCGCTTAGTGTAATTATTGTACGGATTGCTTCCACCAGATGAACTCAACAGATCCTTGATTGACTTAGCACGTTCTTTTTTGAAGTCATCGAGTGCCTTTTCAGTTCGACGCTTCTCAGTCTCTTTGTCGCGACCTTCTTCCTCTGTCTGATCGAGATCCCCTTTAAGTTTTTCAATCTGCTTTTGCTTTTCAATATTTTCTTCCCCCAAAAAGAAGATGGGGGTTACGGCTCCATCGCTGGTAAATACATTATCGGCGATGAAATCTTTATTGAAGACGCGGACGTGAGGAAGCCCTTGAATCGTAGACAGCACTGCACCGTCCACCTTGTTGCCGGATACGATAAATTCGACCTCACCCTCAGAGATAGCGGTTCTTTTTTCGATAGACCGAAACAGATTGGAAAGTGTCGACTTGCCGCTTCCATTCCAGCCGTAGAACAAGTTTTTTTCTTTGAAATCTAGCAGGTCATGCGGCCAGATAAATTCATGGAAGATCCTGTGCCTTTTGATTTTTCTTATCCGCTCAATGGCCATTCCCAGCCCCTCGTTTTTATAAATTTTACTTCGAGCGCTCTATGCGGCGTTTTTATCACCATCCACGAATCCGAAATTAACTACCGACTCATCAAGTCCCATCCATTACTCGCATCACTCAATAGTCGTCTCGCCACCCACCAAATTTTGATACCACCAAGGTATAAACAGAGGCACTTCGCTCGTGTCTCGACCTTCCTGATTCCGAGAAAAATAAACCTGCTAGCACATCCCTAACTCTACCGGTGCCAACCTCATCCCCCATATCTTGCTCACGGTACGTGACCAACAACATCGATCACTTCACGACAGTCGCTTTCTGACTGACTTAGCCAGGAAAATCTAGATGGCATTTATGCTTATTTCTTTAATTCTGAATTAATCAATTGCTTCAGGTTGGCTTCTAGTTTCGTCTCCACATCTCGCTGGCTCATATTCCAAAGTACGGATAACTCATCCTCCGCCGCCTTCACTTCCCAAGGATAAATCGACCTTCCACCCAGCTGAGCGAATGGACCATCTGACTCAGTTAACACACGTTCCTGCGGCATACGAGCCACTAGTTGTCGTCCTTTTTTACTACGCAACATTGCGGGCCCAACACTAAACCAACAACCAAGGGTTACCGCCCGCTCTAAATCACGGACACCCCCTGAAAACCAGTGAAGTATTGCCGTACCTGCTCCGTTGTGATTATCGAGACAATCAAGAACGGCTTTGCTAGCCCTTCGACTATGAACTGACAGTATTCGTCCACCATCACGACAGCAAGCGGCCAGTATCGATTCAAACACCTTGAGCTGATCGCCCCAATGCGGTCGAAGTTCGGGGCTACCATCTAATCCGATTTCTCCAACAAAACGAGTGCGTGGTAATAATTCTTCGAATAGTCCAATTTCCCCTATACGTTCATGCGCAATCTGAGGGTGCAAACCCAGTGCAGTATGAATGCGACCCTCAGCTACAACGAGTGCTGAAGTACCCTGCCACGCACTAGGTGTAGTTGTAACGGAAAGAACAAACATCCCTCGATCCTTGCACCCATCAACTATCTGACCTGGCTTAGGATATAAATCAAGGTGGCAGTGAAAATCTATCACTTCACACCATGAGCAATTAGCAAGGATTCGATCTCGTTCAAACCACGACCGATCGCGGCCTGTAAGTCGTCAGTATTATCAAGTAATACCGTGCTCAAGGCAGGCCCAACCCATTTTTCTAGACTACTTGCTTTTACCTCGGCGACGGCCATAGCAGCCGCGCGCACATCGTCAAATCCAGCGTGATCATCATCCTTACGTCCAAGATTCTGGTACACATAATCTGTTAAATCAGTTTCCCCCCATTTTAGAAATGCTGCCCGTCGCACCAAACATGGCAAGCAGCGACCACAATGCGTATAACCAAACTGCTTGAACCGCCCACAGCTTGTCGTCTCGGACGCATGAGCACCCAATAAATTCTGATCCTTGCATTCACGCAACATCTCACCCTTAGTTTTAAGTTGATACGGATTTTCAAGCTGGACTCGCAAGCCAGCCGCATCAAATAGTTGTTGCACCATCCCAAGGAATACGGGGTGTGTTGTTCGTGTACTTAGGCTCCCAAGCCGAGTAGGCGTTAGCGGTGGATTGATCGAGATAAAACCATTTTCACAGACATAAAGCACCACGCCCTGACCAGAATCATATCGAGCCAATGATGTTGCTGCGATAACACCATAAGCGAGGAAGATGATCGACCTTGCGCGTTGTGACGGAGGGCTCTCCGAATTGGGAATAACGGCATTGTGATTGACTTGGAGATGCTGCAACCCACCCCCAATCAAACCTGCAAACAAACGCTGTTTCTCGGCATCACCGCGAACGGTCTGACTAACGACAAAGGGATGATTGCCACCAGCAACCAGATCAATATTCCCAATATAGCTATCCAGCCCTCCCGACAACAGCGCAACACAATCCCCGGCGGGTCTTACGAGATCAGGTTTTGAAACCAGCGTACTCCCACCAGCAATGAATCTGACCCGCCATTTGTCAGTAGTCAGGAACCCAAGCATTTTCTGCACAAGATCGATTTGCGAATTCCAAAATACCGGATCGGATATAGCAACGTCTATATCGATCTGACGCGTCCAGCCATCAGGACTGTCACGGCGATGACATGCCAGGTCTGCAGCCGTTACTGATAGTGCTAAAGAAAGAAAGTCCCAAGCTTTCGATGCTGGCTGTAGCTTGTCTTTATAAACCTGATGCTCAATAGCTGCCCCAATACTTCCTCGCGTGAGCCGATCCGTACTGCCATATAGAATTACATTTAGCTCATCGCCATCATCATCAAATGCATGGTTCTTAGGAGCACAGACCAACTTCATTTTACGTAGCCCTCAAATACCTGAAATGTCTCCCCGAGCGCTGCGTTAACAACATCGTTGACTCGACTAGTCGTAACACTACTGCCCGCATTCCTAAGCTTTCTAAACGCCGCAGAAACTGCTTCCTTCACATAGTCTTTGACCTGTTTAAGACGTGCCAATCCAGCAACAGCCGTCGGTGCTTTGTCTTGAATTGCCTTACCCAAATCAAGCTGAAGTCTCTGAAATATGTCGATTGCCACAAAACGCTCGATGGCAAACGCTCTCTCATCCTCACTCAAATTAATCAGGTCAGCTTGTGGAAACCTCGTCAACAGTTCAGAAAGAGCATCCTTGATTGCGACACGACTTGCTTCCGCATCCTGGGTCCCGTCTGCGGGCCTCACAACCTCGACTACCGCATCCATTATTTCTCTTGCGGATCGCCCTGATAATAGAACTGGGTCCAGAATACTCCCAGGTGATACTGCCTGACCCGATGCAGTGGCAGATAAAGCTCCATAAAGCCCCCCAGCTGTAGTCGCTGTACCTGCAAACCGTTTCACGGCGGTCCCACTACCACCGTATCCTCTCCGCACGTAATGCCGCAAACCAGTTCGCAGATCTGATGAGTCACCGGTACGCGCAAAATTACCGAGACTGCGACGCGCCCCACCGAAGCGTGCAGGTGGTGCGATTGGTGAAAGCATCGGTACTGGTGCCGGTTGCTGTGTCACTGGCGCTGGCTGTTGACCATCTTGATCATCATCGCCAAGCGCAGCCCCGTCATCTCCAGGAATTGGAGTTGGTGGTACGGGATCAGGTACCCAGGGCGGAACCATAGGGACCCCACCGACCGGCCCCTTACTGGACTGTGAGGTTCCCATCTTCTCTCCGCCGCTTAATTGCTGACTTGACTGGTGTTGCCATATCCGCTGTGTTTTCCCACCCATCCATCAGGCCTTGCGCCCAGGGTTGGTCGGAAATCTTGGGCACGATATTCGGCTGAATTTGCGCAACAGGGCGTTCAGCCAGAAAAGCCGCCAAACGCGCACCCTGCGGTGGATCTGCTTCCGTCACAACCAAACACGCTTCCAAAATGGGGGGAACCCCCCACTCTTGTTCTGATCGTGCTCGGTCAAGAAGTCGATCTACAATCACGGTTATCTCTGCCCGAGAGACCTGAGATAGCCTGTCCTTCAGCCCCGCTGCCATTTCCGGTTGTTGGAGCAATGCGGTCAACAGTTCCGCAGCCTCGGATGAGAGACGATCTTCCGGTGTAATGAGAGGTGCATGCTCACGACTGATATACAACACACCACGCAGATCATCATGACCGATGGTTGGCGGCAATGTCAGCCACTCTCGAATAAAAGGATCGTCCCAGGGTTCCTCCAAATCTAAATCTTTTCCTGCATTCGCTTTCTCTTCCCACTCTTTCAAAAACAGTGGTTTTCCTTCCTCATTTTCGGCAACAGCTTTCATAAGTTCGGCGTAGGCTTTAGGGTTACCCAGGCGCTCGAATAACAGCATTTTCACAAGAACGGCCTCGTCAACACCAACACCCTGGGCACGAGAAATAGCCATCCGAATGGAAAGTGCATTTAAAAAGCGCTTGATCAATCGAGGGTTCCCGACTATTCCTGTGGCAGTAGTCATTAACGGGGCAAGCCTGTCAGCGGTATCGAATTGACCAATCAACGCATCTGAAAAATCGCCGTATAGTGACTGAATAAATGCACGATCTACGCGCTTGCCTTGCCAGGTCTTCCTTAGCTGATCGCAGACTCCTAAACGGATTTTTTCTTTTACTTCACTATCGAGATCGCTATTCTCGATAAACAGCAACATCATGTACGCGCGAACCTCTTGCGTACCCAATGTTGGTACCCGTATAGGCAACTGAATAAGCTTGTCAAAGTAGTTGGTAACTAGATCATCATCGACATCTTCAAAGTGCCGCCTTACAGCATGTTTGATCATCATGTCATCTGCTGCAATGATGAATGCAGTATTCTCAAGGAAGAGAAAGAGTCGGATTGCCTCCAATGTAGAGATGGTAGTTTCCGGTAGACAACGATCCAGATCGTCGATTAGAACAACCAACGTAACGCCCATTTCTTCAAGTGCCTCTTCGAACGTTTCTCGAAGTGCATGTATCTCTTTGGGAGGAGAACTATTAGCATTCGCTGCGAATAGACCAGACGCAGCACCAGCCATGTCACCCGCTGTGCTTTCCGCCTCCTCTATATCGCCTTCATCGGCTTCACCAGCAAGCGCTTTTTTACCAAGCCTTAGAACCTGCCCCGGCAACCCGACAGGTGGCACGCCCAATGACAGCGCCAACGCAGATCCTGCTACGAGTTTCGCCGCACGGAACCAATTAATACGATCCAGAAATTCCCTTGCCTTATCGACCCCCTTTTTGCGCTTCTCAGCCTCTTCAGCAAGAGCTGTTGCAATAACCTCCATCAGTGCTGCACGAGCGTCGTCATACCCCTGATAGAGCCACGCATTAAACTCAACGAAAATAAAATCCTGGTCTCCGCTTTCTGCTCGCTTTGACAACGATGAGCGGATCAACCTAATCATGGAAGATTTTCCTACTCCCCATGCACCAGAAACACCAATAGAAATAGGCCTCCCATGAGCCTGTACAGTAATTTCCGCAACAGTATCTGCCACCCCAGTGAAGTTCAGGAAATCGCACTCAGTCTCATTGTCTGGCCACATTTATTATTCTTTCCTATCAAGCTAGTCTG
>JQIA01001702.1_pt1 | contig 11790 bp, 9 predicted proteins | sample 811431 | NCBI WGS metagenome assembly JQIA01 (sample SAMN02998118, study PRJNA258478) | marine sediment metagenome | biome: marine; feature: seafloor; material: sediment; isolation source: oil-polluted sediment collected from 3 locations (0.5 km, 0.7 km and 0.9 km)... | place: USA: Gulf of Mexico ... | reverse complement strand
TCTAATATATATCCTATTTCCAAATAAAGACATTTTATTCCATAACTTTGCTTGTTAGCTCATCATATACAATTTGTAGAACGAATCAAGACTTATATTTATCTTGCCTAGCGTCCATTATTCCCTGCTTTGACCAGTTATAAAGCATATCTTTATAACCAGTTGGGTAAGTTATACCTTTCCTTAGTAATAAAGGAGGGGAAGCCTTTCATCCCCATAAATAACATAATTATGATTACTTAATTGTAATCATGCTTATTGGATTGTTTTATAACAAGTTTCTAAGCAAACGTGTCGCACTCCATCATTTGGTTAGTTTTCATATCTTTTTAACTATTTTAAACATACAGTTATTCTAACATATTGTTTAATGCAATATTTCTTATTAATGTTTATGTTAAGCGGCACTAGACATGGAAGTAAAGTATCCGCTTCAACGCTATTCTGAGTGTAACCCACACTGTAGCGACTTGGAGAAGCGTAGCTAAGGGTGAAACGTTTCATCTGGATAACGCCACGCTCACCCGAACATACTGTGAAGAGATTTTTTGTGTATTTGGTGTGCAGCGAATTGTTATGAGTATACTTGTTCAAATTCGATTTCTTTCAATTGCTGTATAACGTTGCTATTAGAAATATCTTTCAAAGCTTTATGCAACATTTTTTTAAGGTTCGCCTTTAAATACTTAGTCACGGATTCAATAGGACAGCTCTTGAGCATTAAAAATAGAGCTAGTGCCATACAATGCTCTGGCTCCGATAAGTAGCCACTTCGATTAGATTTCCAACCTTGGAAATCAACTCCGGAGTGCTGACTGAAATTAAAGCTAGAGTTAGCCATAAATATGCCAAACCCCATAAAGGTAGCAGCTATATCTGTTGCAAATTCCCAATTCTCCCAACCGCCTGGAGGTTCTACTGGGGCAGTTCCAGTAAGATAATGCGCAAGTTCATGTGCATATGTTGATACCAAGTGAGTAGGATTTGACACGATGGCTGGGTTATATGTTATCAGTATTTCACTTTCAGATTTAAACTCGAATGTGCCATTAGGTGATACAGGTGAATTTTGTAGTACGATTGTCGGAGCGATAACTGGATTTATATCTTCCTCCTGTGCAATTAACTTGCATGGCCACTCTTCTAATCCAGCAAACTTTTTTACTTTTTTAAATGTTCCATTTGCAGCGTCCTCTACACTCTCGTACTTTTCTGGAAAGAACTCTTTATTCGGCAATACCAATTGTGTTTCTTCATAGAAAGCAGACTCTCCAAAATGCTTCAAAAGCCATTTATAAGTTTCAATTTGGAAGATGTAATCTTCTTCTTTCAAAAGTGGCTTTGATTTAAAAAATCCTAGCACAGAATCTCCTTTTACTTAATAACGTATTATGTTAAGCGGCACTAAACATGAAAGTGTCCAGTTCAACGACTAGTCGTCCTGAGTGTAACCTGACCATAGTTTGATAGGCTGGGTTAGCGGAGCGTAACCCAGAAAATAATCATCAATCTGTTATGAAATGCTGGGTTTCCTTTCGTCAACCCAGCCTACGTGCTAAATAGAGTTTAAAAAAGTATCAACCGCATCATTGATTAAGTTAATATCATTTTTACTTTTACCAGTTTTTTCTGAAGTAAGATCTATTAATGAATACAAATCACTTTTTTCTGAAAGTTTAAGAGCATGGTTTTCTGATAAAGGACCAGGTATATCACTATAGTCAGTTTTTTTATCAATTAGTGCCGTTGCTTTTTCTAAACACCATCCCGCACCTAATTCAAACAAAACATAATTTGATTTGACACTATTTTCTGAAATTATACCAAGAACTATTTTTGATTCAATCAATTCAGTCCTAATTGCTGTAGAAACATGAGTAGAACCTGTAAATTTATATCCTGGAACTGATGAACATCTTATTTCTTTATGATTTATATCAATCGAATCTTTCAACATTTTTATTAGATTGCTAACCAGGTTTTCATCAGTCTTAGCATGACTTACAAATATAGAAATCATGTTCTCTCCATTGATTTGAGATATTGGATTAGTTTCTTGAGTAATATCCTGAATAGCTTGAAGAAAGTAATCAAAACATTGATCGTGCATTCTTTGCAGTGCGTTATTAAAGTTATTTTCATGAAATAAAGAGTAAAGGCATTCTGGATTTTCAGCAGTCATTTTATATAATGCAAAACATAGCATTTTTGCTTCTTCAAAATCATCAGGAATAGAATACCTAACCCCTTGACCTGTTATATATTTATTGAAAACCTTCTCAACATGCTTATTTGAATAGTTTACACTGCGATAAGTATTGTCTAGAAAACTAAACAATTGATTTAGTACTCCTCTGACAGAATCGAAGTCAGATGCTGAAACCCTGCTAAGTAAGAATTCTATTTTTGATTTGTTATCTTCCATATTTTAAAAATATCTGAATTAATTATATGGTAATCCTAAATAATGTAGTGATATCTCCAAAAAAACTATTAGGCATCAAAGACATGACAGGTTTACCACTACTTTGTTTAGGACTACCCCAATTATATTTATCTGTCGAACGTTTGAGATGAGCTGACACGTACTTGTGCGATTGACATAAAAATCAGGCGTTGTACCATGTCCGCTTAAACAAATGGTTATCCTGAGTGTAATCCGAGCCAGAGCGACTTGGAGAAGCGTAGCAAGAAACGTTTCATCAGGATAACACCACTCTTCAGCCGTGCGGCTTTTTGCATCGGCTACAAGGCTTAGTTAGGCTTTCTGTTGTAATACTAAATTGCCTTCTTTACTGGTTTGTAAATATATTGTTTTATTTCTGATAGCATCTATATTTTGCTTTTTAATCTCTTTTATATAAGATTCTATTAGACTCGGAGTAACTGGCGTAGAACTCTCCTTATCACTTTTTAGTTCCCCTTTTGAAAGCTCAGGAAAATTTAACCATGGATCATCAAATTTTTTCTTTACTTCAAACCATGGCACACGCTTGTTTCCTTTTACCCAAACCTTAATATTTACTGTATGCCAATCAAGTTCAGTAACACCCCAAACATATGTATTTAAGTCAACTACAATTTTCCTTACTTTGGGCTTCATATTATTTTTTATCTCTAACATCACTCTTCATCTACCGTCTTTAAGGTCGATGCAAGGACTAGTTAACAGGTAAGCAATGTATAAACGAGCCAACCTACTAACGTTACCAATAAACAGCTGGTTTTCAATATCGTTCCCAAATTTGGGAATACACTGCCTACCAAGCTCTGCTTGTTCTAAATTTGAAGCAGAGCTTCTAAGCATCGTATTCCTAAATTTAGGAATAATTTATAACAATTTAAATTGCCCAATTTGAGTACTTTCTTCCAAATACTCAACTAACCTTAAAAAGTCTTCTTTTGGTAAACATCTACCGCCTATGGTTTTAAAAGCTAATTCACTTTCTCCACCCATATAAATATGACTACCCCAATAGAATAACTGTTTGCTAAATCTAATAGCACATTCTTCTGGATCAATGAACTTAAAGTGTCCATCTTTAGCTTCTAACTTTTTGAACAATTTTTGATATTCTTTTTTAAGAACTCTAATTAATTCAGTAGTTTTTTCATTATACAAACTATTGATCAATACCATCAAATAAGCACTTTTATTCAAACTACGAATTTTTTCAAGAGTTGAGACAATCACATGCCCGTTCTTATTTAATCCCAATGGATTAAGCATAGTTGGGATGATACAATAGTTCAATTTTTCCATGATTTCTGGAGGATTATTTTGAAAATCTGGAGAACAATCACAGATTACAAATTTTTCCTTAAAAGATGGATCGTATTCGTCATAATTGAACACGTTAATTGTACTACCCAAATTAGGCGGTTTACGTGGTAAATAAATTCCTTCTGGTAACAATACATTCAGATGGCGTTGTGGATCTAAGTCAATTAAAGCTACATCATATCCCATTAATGCCAAAGCCCCAGCCAAATGAGCACTAACAGTAGTTTTTCCAACTCCACCCTTACAAGTAAACACCCCTATATAGGTTTTTCCATCTTTATTAGTAGCAATTTTTACATCTTTGTTGTCTGAAGTAAGAATTTTTAAGCGGTTTTTTTGAAAAGTAGCTAGTTGAATTGGCTTGTTGCTTTTTTGTTCAGCTAAAGTTATAGCTGCTTTACCAAAATCGCTGGTTGTTATAAAAAAACCTCGGTTAAATTGTTCTCCCATTGGCAACTTGAGAAACTCAATAAACTTCCTAATTTGAGGTACTCCAACAGTTCTTTTCCAGTTTTTTACTTGAACTACGGATCGAACTTCTCCTTTTGTTGCGATAAAATCATATTCTTCATTATCAATTGTTGGAAAATCAATTTCCCAACCTTTTTTTTTCATTGCTCTTGCTACAGATTTAGCAAGATTTTGGTGACTTTCTATCTCAGACATTTTATAACCATTTTAAATTTTTTACTTAATAAGTGTAACATCATATAGTTAAGCTAATAGAAAATTTTGCTAGCTATTTTATAACAAATAATTTTAACTAGTTTGTTGTGATTATTGCGTATTCAAATTTGCTTATCATATTTAATAGTAGTATAATCATCACTAGTTTCGTTCGACATAATGGCATGACGATTCTAATTTCTTAAATTTAGCAGTTCTGAATTTTCAAATATTCTCATCCATCTGCTTAACCTCTAGTTGTACATCTTAATATTTCAGAATTGAAATACCCATTATTCTACCATATAAATAGTTATTGCTTATAAAGATAATATAAGAATTAAGAAGGTAATCTTAAAAATCCTATACAAGTCCTATACGTTTTAATTTATATATTGCATAAAAATTCTACAATAACATTTAATAACTATTTAATGAAACAATGTCTGGCAAAATCCTATATATAGAAGATGATATAGTAACAGCTGCCTATGTTCAAACCCAACTTGAACAGTATGGTTATATTGTTGACGTAGCAACTGACGGTAAAGACGGATTAAATAAAATTGGAAAAGGAACTTATGATGTAGTTGCTGTTGATTATCATTTGCCAGATATGAGTGGTTTACAAATATTAGAAAGTTTAGCTAATGATTTTAGAATCTCAACTATTATGATAACTGGTGCTGGTGACGAGAAAATTGCTGTTGAAGCTATGAAACTTGGAGCTGGTGATTATTTAATCAAAGATATAAATCATAATTTCATCGAGTTATTACCTACTATAATTGAGTCTGAAATAGAAAAACAGCAATTAATTATAGCTAAACGTCAAGCAGAAAAAGCTTCCCGTTATCGGGATAATATCTTGGAAGCAGTTAGTTTTGCTGCTGAAAAATTCCTTACTTGTACTAAATGGGCTCAGCCAATTCCAGAAGTTTTAGCTCGATTAGGCCGTACTATGTCTATAAGTCGAGTTTATATCTCAGAGAATCGTTATAATAAACAAGGAAAACTGTTAAATAGTTGTCGTTATGAATGGGTAGCAAAAAATATCCAACCACAAATTGATTCTTCGCAAAATTCTCTTTATCAACCTAAGTTTGAATTTCTAACCAATATCCTATCACAAGGCCAAGTATTTCATGGTTCGGTACAAAATTTCCCAACTCAAATAGCAAAATTATTTACTACTAAAGATATTCGTTCAGTTGCAATTGTACCATTGTTTGTTGGTAAAAAATGGTGGGGATTTATAGGTTATGATGACTGTATAAAAGAACAAGAATGGTTACCAATAATTATTGAAGCATTTAAAACTGCTGCCAATATTTTAGGAGCTGCAATTCAACATGAACAAATGAATCAGGCTTTGCGAGATAGTGAATCTCGTCTTACTGAAACTCAAAAAATTGCCAAATTAGGTCAGTGTGATTGGGATATAGATAAAAATACCCGTTATTTATCAGAAGAAACCTTAAAAATTCTTGGTTGGCCATTGGATAAAAATATAGTTACTAATGATGAATTCCTAAGTGTCATCCATCCTGATGACCGTCGTATGGTAAAAAATTCCGTATCGCAAGCTATTTATTTTGATAAAAATTATGATGTAGAATTTCGGGTAATTAGGGCAGATAATACTATACGTTATTTACATGTTATATCTAAACTATTTCGTGCTGATGATGGTAAACCGATACGTTTTCTTAGCACTACTCAAGATGTTACTGAACGCAAAATAGCGGAAAAAAATTTACAAGAAAATACTCAAACTTTAAGTGCAATTTTAAATGCAGCTACTGATTCCATAATAATGATGGAATTAGATACTACTTGTGTGATTGTAAACCCTGCTGGAGCAATAAGATTAGGTTTACAGATTGATGAGATGATTGACAAACCACTATGTGATCTAGTAGCTCCTCAAATAGTTCCAAAAAGAAAAAAATTATTACAACAAATTGTTAATGATAAAAAACCAATAAGATTTGAGGAAAAAGACCAAAAAAATATTTGGTTTGACCATTGTATCTATCCAGTATTTGATGAACTTAATAATGTTACTCGTATTGCGATGGTATCTCGTAATATTTCTGAACATAAAATAATAGAAGAAGATTTACGCAAAGAACGTGATTTTAACAATGCAATCATCAATGCAGCTGGTAGTTTGGTTATCGTGCTTGATATAGAAGGTCATATTATTCTTTTTAATAAAACTTGTGAAAAATTAACTGGTTATACTTTTAAAGAAGTTGAAGGACTGTGTGTTTGGGATTTGTTTTTTGAACCTGAAAATATAAAGCCATATCAAAATTATTTTCAATCTATGTTGAACACTAAAGAAGCATTACAACGAGAAAATTATTGGTTAACTAAAGATAAGCAACCAATTTTTATCAGTTGGTATCATGCTATTCTTTATAACGAAAAAAATAAATCAGAACATGTTGTTGGAGTTGGTATTGATATTACGGAACGTAAACAAGCAGAAAAAAATCAACGGTTAGCAGTTACAGTTTTTGAAACCACCACTGAAGGAATTATTGTAACTGATGCTGATAACAATATTCTAATGGTAAATCCATCTTTTACCTTAGTTACTGGTTATGAAAAAGATGAAGTGATTGGCAAAAAACCAGACATATTAAAGTCTGGTCATCATTCTCCACAATTTTATCAAGATATGTGGAATAACTTACAACAAGTTGGTAAATGGCAAGGTGAATTGTGGAATCGTCGTAAAAATGGTGAAATTTATATAGAATGGCTTTCCATAGTTGCAATTAGAGATTCTAACAATAATATTATCCAATATGTTGCTATTTTTAATGATATTACTAAACGTAAACAAGCTGAAGAATTAATTTGGCATCAAGCTCATTATGATGCTTTAACTGACCTACCAAACCGAACTCTGTTTGTAGAAAGATTATCCCAAACTATACAAATTGCTAAACGGCGTAAAGAAAAATTAGCAGTTATGTTTATTGATTTAGATCGTTTTAAACAAGTTAATGATACTCTGGGTCATAAAATTGGGGATTGTTTATTACAAGAAGCATCTAAGCGCTTACAAGATGGAATTCGTGAATTTGACACTGTAGCACGTTTAGGTGGAGATGAATTTACGATAATTATTAATAATTTTGATGAATATTTATGCGTGAAAAATATTGCTGAAACATTATTACATAGTCTTGCTAGTCCATTTTTTCTTGAAGATAATAAAGTTTCTATCGCTGGTAGCATTGGTATTGCATTATTTCCAGAAGATGGTTCTGATGTTGAAACTTTAATTAAGAATGCTGATATTGCGATGTATCAGGCTAAAGAAGGAGGACGTAACGCTTATCAATTCTTCACTCAACAGATGAATGCTCAGGTTATTGAACATTTACAATTAGAAGGAGCATTAAAGAATGCTTTAGAATATAAGGAATTTGATCTATATTATCAACCAATTATTGATATCGAATCTGAAAAAATAATTGCTATTGAAACATTATTACGTTGGCAAAATAACCAATCTATGTTTCCAGAACAGTTTATCACACCAGCAGAAAAATGTGGCTTGATAACTCCGATTTGGAAATGGTGGTTAAGTACTACAGTTCAACAACTACAAGAGCTTGATTTAGATAACGTGAAAATTGCAATAAAAATTTCCGCTTATCAACTAACCGATCCTCGCACTATTGAAACCATAGAGGAAATTTTACAACAATTTAATTTGCCAGCAAATTCCTTAATATTAGAAATTAATGAAGAATCTTTTCTTAAAAATTTTCCTGAAACAGCCAATAATTTGGATAAATTAGAAAGTTTAGGAACACAAATATCAATAGATAATTTTGGCTCAGACTGGGGTTCTTTACATTCTTTACGTCAATTTCCTATCAATATATTAAAGATTGATCCATTTTTTATTCATAATATAACCGCTGATAGTTATGATACTATGTTAATCAAAACTATCATTGCATTAGCCCATAAATTAGATATTAAGGTTGTCGGTGGTGGAGTAGAAACTCAAGATCAATTAGAATTTCTACAGGACAATAAATGTGATTTAATTCAGGGAAAACATATTACCAAACCATTAATTTATAAAGAATTTATTGAATTTATTAAATTTTAACTTTTCTCCTAAGCTTCATCATACGTTTTTGGTTAGTCATTTTTTGCTTGGCAGTTCGATTACGTACTTGAGAAAAATCTTGTCCAGCTTGTTGCTTACTTAAATATTGAGCCATACCACTGATAGTTTGAGATTTGAAGAATTCAACCACCTTCCTCCGTCAAATAGTTTTTGTAACTTATCACATACTGCTACCACTGCTAAAGAACGACCACCAATATCAAAAAAGTTAGCATAAATTCCGATTTTTTCCTGTTGTAACACCTCTTGCCAAACATTCGCAATAATTTGTTCAGATTCCTTGCGAGGAGCTACGTCAGGACTACCTGATTTTTTACTCAATATTATAGATAGTTAGACAAAAGTAGGATGCAATGAGGAACGAATTGCATCAATTGTATTCAACACGAAAGATGTAATTCATAAACTCATTTAATATCAATTGTTTATAAATATATCTAAAAAGTCATTTTAAATCCAAAAGATAATGTAGTATCCCTTCTATATATATCACCAGTAGTTGCTGGTTTAGTAGCCCGTCTCTCGTCAAGATAGCTTTGTAAAGCATCAATAAACGGATTATAATCATAACTGATTAAATAAGAAACAACAAAGGAAAAGTCTTTACTAAATTTGAAGTTTAAAGCAGCTTTGGCTTTCCAGTAATAATAATCAGTGTTTTCTAAAAAAATCATAGTATCACCAGTTCCAACAAGAGTTACAGTTGGAGTAATTTTCCAATTTAATCTTTGGCCTAAACGTATGGCATTAGAATCGTAATCTTCTACAGAAGGGAAAGTTTTATATTTTGGAGTACTTTGAATTCCATCGTTCATAAATGAAGTTGAGGTTTCAGCATAAAATGCCCCTAACACTACGTCTAGGTTAGGACTATCAATTGCCATAAATCTAACTCCAGCAATATAAACAAACCTATCCTGTAGATACTTTGTGGTACTTCTTTCCCAAATCCCTCCAACAACTGCATCAAATTTCTCAGTTAGTGATAACCGAAATCCTTGTTGAAAATACTGGTCTTCTAGTATAACCTCCTTACCTCTTATCTTCATATTAGATTCACGATTACTAATAGTATATTTAGTGATACTGGTAACTAATTGCTTGCGTAAAGTTAGTTTCAATGAACCTTTATGTGCCTCTGATTCTGTATTACCACTTGATTCTGAATAGGAATAAGTTCCTTCAAAGTGATACAAAAATGGGTTAGGTAGAGGATTGTATTTTTTAGCACTTTTAAGCCACCAACGACCTAAATTTTCACCAGAGGATATTGTGCTATTATTTGGCAAAAATGAGGAAAGCTTATTAGCAGAATGATTATCAGCACCAACTGACATTGATGTGATGGCCAATAGACTTGGTAAAATAATAGTACTTAGTATTTTTTTCATCTTTATTATAGTCTAATCAAATAGTTAAATGTAGTTAAATTTGGAGTCGGTACTCAGAGATTTTAGTTATTTTAAAATTGCTTTACAAATATCTGGAAAAATATCAATTAATAAGTTTTTGTTTATCAACTTTTCCATTTGGTAATAGTGGTAAAGAATCAACAATTACAATATCATCAGGTACAGCACGAGTTGGTAATACAGTAAGCAGTGCGAATATCGGCTGAAATCATATCAGAATCTTTGTTAAGAATGCAATAAGCAGTCAACTTTTTGCCTCTTTAGCTTTCTCCACATCCACAAAAAAAACTAATAATCCATCTCGATTAATGCTATGATCGGACCTACCTAACACTTCAATGCCATTAAGTTAAGGATTTATATTCAAATTATCATACCCACGAAAGTGGGTATGATTCTAGATTCCCGTTTTCACGGGAATGACATGAATTTTTCCTTAACTTAATGGCATTGACCTAACACTTCCATTTCATTCTTAGGTCCTAATAAACCAAAATCTTTAGTGCGAAACCAGCCTTCTTGATAGTCTGAACCTAAATCAATTGAATTATTGTCTGTATCAACATATCCATCAAAACCGTATGTATGATAATTGCAACAAGAATGTTATCATAAAATGATGTACCATTCAATCTGTAAAAGTGCAATATAAAGTAATTATAGTGTTTACCGTTTGCATAAAGTACAAAGTTTCGGGAAATCCGCTAACTCCATTCCCGAAACAACTTAAAGATATACTCCAGTCAATCGGAAAACGCTATATATACATGCTAATAACGACTATATTATATTACAATAAAAAAATCAATATTACATATCAAAACCATAATATACCCGCCAAGTTTCTCCACTATCCTTGACTTTCTGGGCTAGCTTGTTTAGAATGCTGATTACTTAAGTACTAAAAGATAGATAATTGTAGTAAATTCAATATTATCAATCGACTTAGTGGTGGGAATATCCTACCAATTCAATTTGGTAAAACAATGAACTATTAGATAGTATTTAATAAGTATTTGATTATAAGAATGTTATATTTTTTTGTTTTGTACAAAGATTATGAAAATACCAATATTAAATACAACTCAAAATATTAGTTATAATACCATTTTTTAAATTTGGAGAATGTTTGATGAAATTGTCCTATGCAGTTGTATTGTCGTCCCTATTAGCAGTTGGTAGTGCGTTTGCTGCTAAGACTCCACCACCTATTTCAGACGGTGAGTTTGAACAAGGTAAGCAAATCTTCTTTGAACGTTGTGCTGGTTGTCATGGAGTTTTACGGAAAGGAGCTACTGGTAAACCTTTAACTCCAGATATTACTTTGGAAAAAGGTACTGAATACCTTAAAGTATTTATTAACTTTGGTTCACCTGCTGGTATGCCAGCTTGGGGAGCTTCTGGCGATCTTTCTGAAGCAGAAGTTGATTTAATGGCTCGTTATATTCAGCACGAACCACCAGTACCACCTGAATTCAGCATTGCTGATATGAAAGCTACTTGGAAAGTTATAGTTCCACCAGAAGCAAGACCTACTGAAAAGTTAAATATATTTGATGTAGAAGATGCTTTTTCCGTTACTTTACGTGATTCTGGTGAAATTGCATTGATTGATAGTGATACCAAGAAGATGATTACTATCATCAAGACTGGTTATGCTGTGCATATTTCTCGGATGTCTGCTTCCGGACGTTATTTATACGTGATTGGACGTGATGCTAGAATTAATTTAATTGATTTATGGATGGAAATTCCTGAAACAG
>JQIA01001701.1_pt1 | contig 11791 bp, 9 predicted proteins | sample 811431 | NCBI WGS metagenome assembly JQIA01 (sample SAMN02998118, study PRJNA258478) | marine sediment metagenome | biome: marine; feature: seafloor; material: sediment; isolation source: oil-polluted sediment collected from 3 locations (0.5 km, 0.7 km and 0.9 km)... | place: USA: Gulf of Mexico ... | reverse complement strand
GCAGGTCCACTTGTCGCATCAGGAAGCCCCTGTACCTTTAACGACTGCGCACAACGTACCTGCTTACTTAGAATGCGTTGTGCCAGATCCTGAACCCCCGGCATGAGGCTCGCTCCTCCTGTCAAGATGACGCGCCTGCATCTTGCGGCATCCACACCGGAGTCAGCCAAGCCCTGACGTACCATTTCGAAGGTTTCCTCAAGGCGTGCTTGGATTATATTAATCAGAAGTGATCGTGTTATTTGCTGATCTGATTTAGAGTTTTGCTCCCCCATCATGGGAACATCTATATATTCGTGTTCATCGCTGATCGTTGCCAAAGCACTACCATATAATGTTTTTAAGCGTTCGGCATCTGCTATTGATGCTGTCAATCCATGTGCAATATCCGATGTAATATGCTGCCCTCCAATTGGGATTCCCCCTGCGTAGAGCATTCTACCAGACTGAAACACAGCATAGGATGTCACGCCTGCGCCCATATCAATGACAATAGCGCCAAGATCTATTTCATCTTCAACAAGTGTCGAAAGCCCTGCGGCATATGGAGACGAACACAGAGAAACAATATCTAAATGGTTATGCTCTGTGCACTGAGAAATATGCTTTAAGTGCGAATAATCTGCATCCACCATATGAATATCAATGTCCATCAATTGTCCGCTCATACCATATGGGTTCTGTATTCCTCTATGACCATCCAAAATATAATCAACAGGGATTGTATGCACCATCTCCCGATCATCTTTCTGAGCTTTCATCTGCGCCTTTGCCAACGCACGACGCACATCGTTTTCCGTCACAGTTTGACGCATCATCTGCACGTGCGCATCCATAAAATGTGAATCTGATGACGTGCTTGGCACAGCCAAGACGACATCCCTTAAAGGATAGCCCTTAATAGTTTTAGATGCCATTTTCTCAGCAGCATGAACAGATTGTGCAATTGCAATTTCTGCAAGATTTATGTCTGTGATAACACCACTTTTTACGCCTTGTGATGCCTGATGACCAACACCAACAATTTTAAATCCACCCTCATCGTCTGTCATCTGCGCGATAAAGCATGCTATTTTACTCGACCCAACATCAAGCGTTGCGATCACCGACCCTGCCTTGAGTGGTTGCTTAAAGCTCATAACCCTTAGCTCCTTTATTGACTTGCCCACTTGCGGGGGAAACATGGTTATATTCTAAAACATTGCCTTCGCTTGGGCGGGCAATAATCTTATTACCCTGCCTGAGATCAAGCAAGTCCAGCGGTTGCAGGAGAATTGATGACTCTTCTTGTAATTGATTGAGACGACCCAACCCATGATCAAAATCATCTGTTGGCATTTGAATACGAATACCTTCCTTGGTGATTAAGTCCCAACGTCTTTGACTGATCCATTGCGCCATATCCATACGCTCTACAATATTTGGATACATATTCAATTGATAAACCAAGCCATAGACTTCATCCTCAACACCCTCGCCTGATACGATTAAATAGTCTTTAAATCGTACATCTATGGGCACATCAATAACGCGTCCATTTTTATCCAATAATTTTAGCTTTTTTTTGCCTTTTTTAAGAAGAGCAATAGGTACGTTTTCTGTGATTTTTATATACACATCATTCGGTGCTCTTCTTTGTATAACAGCGTTCTCCACCCATTCAAGCGCTTCAATTTTCATGCGTATCTGGTCTAAGTCTGAGCGAAACAATGCCTGTCCACTTTGCACGTTAATAATCTCCATCAGTGTTTTTGTGTCTAGATGTTCGCGCCCCTCTACCAATACATTTTCTACTTGAAACCCTGCATCTGAAGACATTGCCATCAGCTTATCTTCTGTCCACTGTACACTGCTTTGGATCACACCACCAAACCAAACCCATGCAACGAACCACAACGTTACTCCGCCGACGACTCCGTAGCGACCTAAGCGGCGTAATACCGTAAAAAATGCCTCGCGGTTTAGGCGACTTTTCTTTTTGAGGATTTTACTTTTGTGTTTTCTTTTTTGTGACATAAAGCAGTTTCGATAAGATGCGCGCATAACGCGTTGAATGATGTGCCATTATAAATGACTTGAGAAGGGCCAATAGATTCTGGTGTAAGTCCAGGCTGTGTGTTTATTTCCAACAAGTACAATCCGTTTTCACAACGCGATTCGTCATATCTAAAATCACAACGCGCCAAACCAGAACACCCTACAATATTATACACGCGCTGAGCATAATCCAAGGCTAAAGTATAAATAGACTCAGGAATTTTTGCAGGCATGATGTATTCTGTTGATTGATCCTGATATTTTGCCTCATAATCAAAGAAATCTGTTTTTGAAACAATCTCTGTTACAGCCTGTGCTTCACCATTTAAAACAGCAACCGTTAACTCACGCCCAGCTATAAAATCTTCAACAAGTGCTACCTCGCCAAAGCACCAGTTTTCTTCACTCACGATTGAACGGTTATCTCCTTCGCGGACAATATACACGCCAACGCTTGAACCTTCGCATGGCGGCTTAATAACAAATGGGCGCGTAAGCTTATCCGCTTGTGCAAAATAGTCTTCTTTAGAGAGCAACTGTCCTTTTGGACTCGGCACTCCCACCGTTGACGCCAAGGTCTTTGTACGCGGTTTATCCATAGCGGTAGCTGAGGCACACACATTAGAATGCGTGTATGGGATACCCAGCATTTCAAGAACACCTTGAATCACGCCGTCTTCTCCGCCGGTACCATGAAGGTTATTAAAAACAACATCTGGTTTTGGTGTGAGTGCCTTAATCAGGGCAGGCACATCTTTTTGGACATCTATGACACGTAAATTGTGGCCAAGCTCAGTTAAGGCTTTTTCAACTTTGATTCCCTTTTCAAGAGAGACTTCTCTTTCTGCGGACCAACCACCAACCAATAAAGCGACATCTATAACCATCATGCTATCCTTCGTTCAACGCAACGCCAACTCTGCGTATTTCCCACCTTAGCATAATTCCAGTTTGTTCCTGAACTCTTCTTCTAATTTCTTCCCCTAGATCTTCAAGGTTCTGCGCCGTGGCTGTTCCTGTGTTAATCATGAAATTACAATGCTTCTCTGACATTTGTGCCCCACCGATGGTGAGACCACGTCCACCGACTTGATCAATCAACTGCCATACTCTTAGCTCATGGGAAAGCCCTGCATTTGCAAGTTCTTCACAAGAGGGGTTCGCAAATGTAGACCCGCCCGTTTTACTTTTGATCGGCTGAGAGGCGGAGCGGCGACTCTTAATTTCGGATATTTTTTCTTCAATTTCAGCTGTAGAAGATTTATATCCTTGAAATTTTCCACCAAGAAATATGGCATCATCTGGGGCTTCACTATGGCGATATGACATTTTCATTTCAGCGGGTGTTACTGTAACTATTTTACCATTTCTATTTATATACTCAGCCTCGATCAGCACGTCCTTCGTCTCTGATCCATATGCACCAGCGTTCATACGCAATGCACCGCCAATTGATCCAGGAATTCCACTTAAAAATTCTAGCCCACCAATTTCAAACTGAGCAGATTTTAAAGCAACGTTTATATCAAGAGCTACTGCTCCTGCACTTACCACCTGCTCCCCTAAATCCTCTATTCTAGCGAAGTCACGACCAAGGCGAACAACTACGCCTTTTAACCCACCATCGCGAATAATTGTATTTGAGAGTACGCCCATAACTGTTACAGGAATATGCTTCGGACACTCTTTTATGAACTGCGCCAAATCTTCTTTATCCGCTGGTTTATATAGAATTTCAGCACATCCACCCGTCCGAAACCATCCAACAGCCCCCAAAGGCGCATTCTCACTATACCGCCCTTTTACAGTTGGCAAATCACTTATGGACACAGCTTCGTTCATCATGATGCTTTTTGGTTTCCTTGTTTTGATATTACCTCAAGTTGATCAGGAAGATCATGCGCCAATTGCGTAATATCCCCTGCACCCAAACAAATCACCATATCCCCAGATGTTGTTTTCTCAGCGATCAATCCCGCAAGGTCAGAAGCGTTATCTAAGACATGCGCATCCTTGTGCCCATAGGCGGATATTCCAAGAACTAAGTCAGCTTTTCCTGCGCCTTCGATTGACGCCTCTCCAGCGGCATAAATATCTGTTATGTATACGGTGTCAGCTTGATTAAAGCAGGCACAAAAGTCATCCATTAATTCCGACAATCGAGAGTACCGATGTGGTTGCATTACAGCAATAATTTTTCCTTCTGTTCCCTCAAGCGACTGTCGTGCTGCCTTAAGAACAGCACGAATTTCAACAGGGTGATGCCCATAATCATCAATAATCGTTACACCATCAACCACGCCCGTTTTAGTAAAGCGTCTATTCACACCCTTAAAGTGTCTAAGCCCTTTCTTTATAGCGGTTTCAGAAATTTTCAGTTCATGCGCCACAGCAATTGAGGCAAGTGCATTCTGAATATTATGATCACCAAGCATTGGAAGATAGATATCAAGAATATCTGTTTCCCCGATTTTAACGTCAAAGGTATTCCCTTCCTGCCCATAACGAACGTTAGTGGCACGTACATCGGCTTGAGGATTAAAACCATATGTTATGATTTTCCGATCTTGAACATGTGGAATCAACGCCTGAACTTCTGGGTGATCAGAACATAAAACACCAAAACCATAGAACGGGATATTTTCAACAAATTGGCGATATGCCGCTTTTACATCGTCAAATGACCCGTAATGATCCATGTGCTCAGGATCAATATTTGTCACAATCGCAACGGTTGAAGGAAGCCTTGTAAATGTTCCATCACTCTCATCAGACTCAACGACCATCCATGATCCCTGACCAAGACGGGTGTTTGTTCCATATGCATGAACAATTCCACCGTTAATGACGGTTGGATCCAAATCACCTTCTTCCAAAATTGCACCAACAAGTGACGTTGTTGTTGTCTTTCCATGTGTTCCACCGACAGATACGGCCCATTTAAGACGCATCAATTCCGCCAACATATCTGCACGACGCACAATAGGGATATTTTTTTCGCGCGCAGTTACAAGCTCAACGTTATCTGGCTTAATTGCAGAAGAGATTACAACCGCAGCTATGTTCTCTGAAATGTTACCGGCATTATGTCCAACATGAATATTCATTCCCATTTTCTGAAGACGCTTTACATTTGCATTTCCGTTCATGTCAGATCCTTGAACATCATAGCCCAATGAGTGCAGAACTTCTGCAATTCCACTCATACCAATTCCGCCAATTCCAACGAAGTGTAATGATCCTATATCTAATGGTATTTTGCGCATCGTTAACAACCTATCTTATATGCTTTTTTCTGTGTTGGAGAAAAGCATAATGCACCCAAAATGTCTAGTGAATAACTTGGTTAGAAAATCACTCCCAGCCCAGAGCAACCGCCGTTACGAGGTTCCCAAGCTTTCTTGCCGCGTCAGGGTGTGCGCACCCACGTGCCGCTTCTGCCGCTTTAAATAAAAGCTCTGGTGTTTGCAAGAACATTTCAATCTGTGTTTGTAGTGCCTCAACTGTAAACCCTGTTTCTGGCATAACCCATGCCCCACCATGATCGACTACACTTTCTGCGTTCTTTAATTGTTGCTGATCTGCGTGATGGGGATATGGAACAAAGATCGCAGGGCGGCCAGCAGAAGTCAGTTCAGCAACTGTGCTTGCACCTGAACGAGATATTACAAGATGGGTCACCGCCAACTTATCTGGGATGTCATCAAAAAATTGGGCACATTCTACAGAAACGCCAAGCTTCTCATAAAATGCTTTAGTGTTATCTACTTCTTGTTCTGTTCGACATTGCTGTGTGATATTCACACGGGCACGGTATGTCTCAGACAGGTTCTCAATCGCCTTTGGTACAACGTCACTTAGAATGCTTGCGCCTTGTGATCCACCAAGGATCAATATATTTAACGAAGAATCTGCTTGAATGGCTGGGTACGGCTGTGTAAAAAGCGCGGAAACCTCTGATCTCACTGGGTTTCCAGTGATCACTGACCTTACCTTATCTGCATTCTCTAACCCTTCACCGCCTGCAAGCGACAAAGCAATACGTGCTGCCTTTGGTGCAAGATATAGATTTGCCTTTCCAACGATAGCATTTTGTTCATGCAGAATTGTTGGGATATTTTTGTGCTGTGCCGCAATAACCGCTGGTACAGAAGGGTATCCACCAAACCCAACCACGGTATCTGGCTGGTACTTATTAATCAGAGAACGGGCCTTCATGTAACCTTTCCCCATATTCAATACAGCAAGTATTTTTCCTTTAAGACCAGACACCAATGTTCCTGATGCAAGCACTGTATAGTCGAATTGTCCTTTGATATATTTCTCACCGCGCTTATCAGTGGCAAAATGCACATCATAACCACGCGACACCATATCATGCGCCAAAGCCATTGAGGGGAACACATGACCTCCTGTGCCTCCACTGCTTAATAGTATTTTTATTTTTTTATCTTCTGCCATGTCTTTTCCTCATGGTTTGTCTAACGATGCGTGCGTTTACTGACAATTCCTGTGCGTTTTTTATGTCTTGTTAGAGATAACACAGCCCCCATCGCAAATCCAATAGATAAAAGCGATGTTCCTCCATAACTTATGAATGGAAGCGTCATACCTTTGGCAGGCAAAAGATGCAAGGATGAGCCCATATGAATAAAGGCCTGTAACCCAAACATTGTTAAGATTCCGCCACACGCTAAAATCGAAAACATATCTTCCGAATCTTCCATTTTTCTGAACCCATGCATCACAATGAAAAGATATATACCTGCGAGTAAAACCGTGAACAAGAAGCCTAGCTCCTCTCCTGATACGGCAAAAATAAAATCAGCATGCGCATCAGGAAGGCTTAGCTTTACTGTGCCCTGCCCAGGACCTACCCCCATTATACCACCTTGTTTAAAGGATTCTAACGATTTTTCAACTTGGTAATTATTCCCGCTCTCTGGATCTAAAAACCGATCAATACGGCTCTGCACATGTCCAAAACTACTATAAACAACAAGCAACGCGGTTACACCCGCGATGCCAACATATATTAAATATTTAAAACGACAGCCCGCCAAAAATATTTGAGACACAGCAATACATGTCACGACGAATGTCATTCCAAAGTCTGGTTGCATCATGAGCAAAACAACGATCACAGCAAAGAGAATGGCAGCATACATTTCACCAGGAAAGTTTTCTTTTTCTTTTTGCATTGAGATAAAGCGCGCAGCAACAATGGCAAAGGCAGGTTTTACAAGCTCACTTGGTTGGAGCGACAGTCCAGGGATATGAATCCACCGTTGGGCACCTTTAATCTCCATTCCGACAAAAGGAATAAGCACCATCGCAAAAATTCCTGCGCCCAAGACTACCGTCGCGAGACGCCATAGCCCCTTAGGGGAGAGGAATGAAACGAAAATCATCCCCGCAACAGAAACAACCAAAATGACAAGATGGCGGAATAAAAAATGATGCTCTGGCAAACCAATTCTGGTTGCCACAGATGGGCTTGCGGCCGCCACTAAGACGGCTCCATACCCGATGAGAATAAAAACAGCCATTAGCATGGTTCTGTCAACAGTCCAAAACCATGACCCAATAAGACTCTTATCTGTACGTGATAAAAAACTCATGCGTGCCTATCAAAACTCCCTATCTTAGTTTTAACGTTGCAAGACCGATAAGCGCCAAGACCATCGCAATAATCCAGAAACGGATAACAATGGTTGGCTCTGACCAACCTTTTTTCTCATAATGATGATGAATAGGCGCCATACGAAAAACGCGTTTTCCCGTAATTTTATAGGATGCTACCTGAATAATCACAGATAGAGCCTCCATCACAAACAAACCACCTACAATTGCGAGGACAAGCTCATGTTTTGTTATAAGCGCCACCATTCCAAGCAACCCTCCCATCGCCAATGAACCTGTATCGCCCATAAAGACTTGTGCAGGTGGTGCATTAAACCATAAGAAGCCCATAGCCGCGCCAACAACTGCACCACAAAGAATAGCTAGCTCACCTGTTCCTGCGACGTATGGAATATGGAGATATTCTGAAAAAACTGCATTCCCGACCAAATAACTGATCAGGCCAAAACAAGCGCAAGCAATTGCAATTGGTACAATTGCCAAGCCATCAAGACCATCCGTTAAGTTAACGGCGTTGGCAGACCCAATTACAACAAGTAATGCCCATACACCAAAGAACCAACCTAAATCTATAAAAACATCTTTAAAGAAAGGAATAGCAACATGTTGGTTAATTTCTGGTGGAAGAACTTGGTTCACACCAATTGTAATCAACGCTACAATAATAATCTGAACAATTAAGCGTACTTTTGCAGAAACACCATCGGTTGATCGGCTGGTTAGCTTTACAAAGTCATCGGCGAACCCAATTAAACCAAATCCAATCATAACTGCCAATGTATACCATACAAACTCATTGCTTAAATCCGCCCAAAGCAAGGTAGATAAAGATACTGAGAGTAAAATCATAAGCCCACCCATTGTTGGTGTACCCGCTTTTTTAAAATGTGTTTCAGGGCCATTTTTGCGGATAGGTTGACCTTCTTTTTGCTTTGATTTTAACCATGCAATAATTTTTGGGCCAATAATGAAAGACAGGATAAGCGCCGTCATAATCGCACCACCCGTTCTGAATGTCAGATAACGGAATAGGTTGAAAATTTGATAATCCTCTGCGAGTGGGACAAGGAGGTTATATAACATTCTGTTCCTTTTGTTTTGTTTTTACTTTATTTGGTAATGCACGCAGAGCTTCTACGACTACATTCATTTTGCTCCCCAATGATCCTTTAACCATGACCACATCCCCAGGAACAAGAACATCCGTAACAATTTCAGATAGCTCAGTACTGTTTTCACAATGAGCGCCTTTATTATCATTTGGAAGCGCTTTGTGGAGGTTTTTCATCAGTGATCCACATGTATAAACAAGGTCAATATTTGCTGTCCTTATTGGCAGAGCCATATCAGCATGTTTCTTTGGTGCATCTCCCCCCAACTCAAGCATATCACCAAGTACAGCAATACGTCGTCCACCGCGACCTGGATCAATAAGCGCCAATACTTTAAACGCAGCTTTCATTGAGGTCGGTGACGCATTGTAACTATCGTCAATTAATGTCACTGGGTTCGCAGTTTCCACTAGATCAATATATTCACGTCGCCCTCGCCCAGCAGGTGCTTCGAGTCCACTCATTGCAGTAGCGGCTTTTTTAATATCTGCGCCTGCAAGCTTAATTGCTGTTAAGACCCCTATTGAGTTCATGGCAATATGTTCGCCACTCCATTGCAACAGATAACTTATCTCTTCCCCCATAATGCTTGCCTTAACGCGCGTTCCGTTTGCCGCAACCAAGCATTCTAAAAGAATTGAATCTGATGTGTTTGACTTCCCAAACGTCACAAGTGTAATATTATCAAGATCAGCCTGAGCTTTCAATATTGGGAATGTTTCGATGTCATGATTGACGACTGCATGCGAGCCAACTCCCATACCCGCAAATATCTCGGCCTTCGCCTTTGCAATGCCTTGAATTCCATCTTCAAAATGTTCCAGATGTACTGGTGCAACCGTTGTGATGATTGCGATATCTGGTTTTACCTGTTCAGACAACGGTGTTATTTCACCTGCGTGGTTCATACCAATTTCAAAAATGCCGTAATCGCTTCCTGCGTGCATTGTTGCCAATGTAAGAGGTACACCAATATGGTTATTAAAGCTTTTTTGTGCTGCATGGGTGTTTCCTTGTGGGGTAAGCGCAGCGGCGAGCATTTCCTTTGTCCCTGTTTTACCGACACTTCCTGTCACAGCAATAATCTTTGCCGCTGTTCTATAGCGTGCGCCTTGACCAAGATCTTGCAAGGCCACAAGCGTGTCATGAACCATCAGCAATGGAGCATCTGATGCGCATCCTTTTGGAGATTCGCTCACGATCGCAGATACAGCACCCTTTTCAAGCGCATCACGTACATAGTCATGGCCATTCATATCACCTTTTAGTGCCACAAAAATGTCACCTTTTTGGACAGTACGGCTATCAATAGAAATCCCCCACGCCATCCATTCAGCGTTTGACGAATCATTCAACTGACCGTTTGTCATCATTGCGGCCTCTTTCGCTGTCCAAATTACGTCGGATGGAGCGAGAGCCACGTCTTGTGTTTGTGTCATCTATTTTTCCTTATCTTTATTTATAAGAGATTGAATGGATTTTCGTGTTTCATCACGGTCATCAAAGGGGAGGGTTTGGGCTTGGAAAGTCTGCCCTGATTCATGGCCTTTTCCGGCAATAATCAGAGAGTCGCCCGTTCGGAGGGAGGAAATCGCAAAATCGATCGCTTTGCGACGGTCGCCGATATTTTTAAAGGAAGGAAAGCCTGCAACAATCTCGGCGCGAATAGCCGCAGGGTCTTCTGTGCGAGGATTATCATCTGTGACGATAACCTCATCAGCCAAATCTTGAGCGATTTGAGCCATTTGAGACCGTTTACCACGATCTCTGTCACCACCACAGCCAAAGACAACATAGAGAATGCCTTTTGTATGAGGGCGGACGGCATTGAGAACAGCATTTAGCGCCCCTGGTTTATGTGCATAATCCACATAAACAGAGGCACCTTCAGGATGTCCTTCAATTCTTTCTAAACGACCTGGAACTGTCTTCAAATTTGAGACAATTTTTACAAGGGCGTTTAATTCAATTTTTTCATCAACAAGCGCATAAACGATCGCTATAGCGCATAAAACGTTTTGCGCTTGAAATGCGCCAATCAAAGGAAGGTCAAGCTCTACTCTTTGGTTCGATATTAGCAGAACCAAATCTTGTCCATTTTCCTTCACAGACCTATTTACGAGCGTTACCGTATTATCTCCAAGGGCATGAATACCATAAGATATGGTCTTTAAATTTCTTACTTCACAAATTTCAGATAACTTCTTAAATTCAGGGATATCTGCGTTCAAAATAGCTATGCCCTTCTGATCCAAGCATTGCGTAAAAAGACGCTGTTTAGCTTCAAAATACGCGTCCATGTCCTTGTGATAATCCAAATGGTCTTGCGATAAATTTGTAAATGCCGCGACCTTTAATTGAACACCATCTAGTCTATGCTGTTCAATTCCATGGCTTGATGCCTCCATCGCCAGATAATCAATTTTCTTTTCAGAAAGCATTTCTAGTGTTTTGTGTAAGCTAATAGGATCGGCTGTTGTTAAAGCCCCCTTCTCGAAGAACCCCTCAGCATGAAGACCGATTGTTCCTAAACTCGCAGTGCTAAATCCAAGATCACTCATAATTTGGCGCACAAACCAGACTATTGAGCTTTTTCCACTGGTCCCCGTAATGGCAGCGATGTGTTTTGGCTGCTTGTCATAGAATTTTGAGGCAATATCTACGAGGGCTTTTCTAGAATCTTCTACCCAAATGATCAGCACCTTATTTTTATCAATTTTCTCAAGGGCTTTTTCTCTTTTTCCCTCTTCAACTACGACAGCAACGGCCCCTTTTTCGACGGCATCTTGGAGATAATCAACTCCGTCCGAGGCATGCCCAGACACTGCTATAAACAATGAGCCAGGTGACACCTCTTTACTATTCGATGAGATAGCATATACAGGTATGTTCTGATCCATTGACACAGAGACAAGATTTACAAGATCCTTCATAACCCACCTCCATATGATGCATTCGATACAGACTGTTTTCCTGATTCAGCGTTTTTTTTCAAGAGG
>JQIA01001700.1_pt1 | contig 11791 bp, 12 predicted proteins | sample 811431 | NCBI WGS metagenome assembly JQIA01 (sample SAMN02998118, study PRJNA258478) | marine sediment metagenome | biome: marine; feature: seafloor; material: sediment; isolation source: oil-polluted sediment collected from 3 locations (0.5 km, 0.7 km and 0.9 km)... | place: USA: Gulf of Mexico ... | reverse complement strand
ATGACTGGCATGCAACAACGCGCTTTCAGGGCGGAACCCGCCAGTAACAATTACCCCGTCAGTTTTTATTATCTGGCGCGCCCCGCTAGCATCAGTATACTCAACCGCTTCAACCACCTGATCACCGATAATACGTAAATTACGCACATTGCACTTAAGTCCAATACCCTTGATCGCAAGATAAAAGCGCATGAATTGGCGCGCTGTAACGCGGTCATTTTCCTCTAGCATCGTTATCGGGCGAATGCCTTTATGATGGCACGTCATAATGGCCGAGAATGAAACCAGCTCTGTCCCCAATATAACAGGTTTGCGAAACGGACGCTTATCGTGCAGATAAACCATCGATTGCAAAGCACCTGTGGACATCACTCCCATCGGGCGTTGCCCCCCCAAGAAACGTTGCGCCCGACTGCTTTCGCGCACACCGGTACAAAGCACCACGCGATCGGCTTGCAATTCCAGTATCCCCGCTGGGCTAGACAGGCTTAGGCGCGCATTCGGATGCAGGGCAGTCACGGTGGTATTGGTCCGAATATCCACGCCTGCTGCCAGCGCCTTTTGCACAAGTTTACGCGCATAATCCGGCCCTTTTAGAAAGCGCTTCAACTCATACACACCAAACGGGTAATGCCCACAATGACGCGGCACCCCGCCGGCTTCATGTTCGCGTTCCAGCACAATCACACCGCTCACACCGCGGTGTTTTAGCGCGGTGGCCAAAGCCAAACCCGCTGTACCTCCGCCGACAATGGCAACGGTGCAAGTCATATCAACCTTATTCATCCGCAACCCCAATCGGCGGATCAATCCGCCCTTCAGTAATTTCAGACAAAGCCCCGGTGCAGTAAAACCCCTGACACCTGCCCATACAAACCCGCGTCCGCCGCTTTAAGCCTTGCAGCGTAGCAGGTGCCATTGGTCCATTCAAAACTGTCTCAATTTCACGCCGCGTGACAAGTTCACAATGACAAATGATACCGCCGTTATCCGGGCTTTGCCAGTCACGCGGGTGGTAGTTTGACAAGCGGTCAGGCTGCGGACAAATCGGAGCATTAACTGGTTTGCCCTCAAATGCAGATTTAGTGCTTAGCAAAGCGACGTGGCGCGCAATACCTAATGCAGCACTTAGGCCAGTTGAACGAATGCCCCCCACGGTGATGTAATTTTGTGTAGCATTTTGAATGATCTGGTAATCCTGAAATTCAGTCGCGGGGCGCAGGCCAGCATAAACCGTTGTCACCTCATATTTTTCCAACGCAGGCAGCATCGCAACACCCTGAGCGCGTAAATCTTGCAACGTACTCGCTTCTGTGGATGCATCTGTGCGACTACTCTGTTCTTCCGCTGTTGGCCCAACCGCAAGATTGCCAAAGATGGTACGGAAAATCACCACGCCTTTAGTGGTGGCCGTGGGCACTGGCAAGATCACCGCTTCAACCAGATCAGAGGCCGGTTTATCAAATACCACAAACTGCCCTTTGCGCGGCTTGATGGTAAAATTACTTTTTCCCAGCAAGCGTTGGTCAATCACATCACTATAAAGCCCGGCACAGTTAATGATCTGCTTGCAGCGCACAGTGCCCTTTGCCGTTTCAATCAGCCATGTATTCCCGTCAAACTGTCCAGATAAAACTTCACTATCGCGATATAGCTCTGCCCCGTTTGCAAGGGCTTGTAGAATATAAGCATGCGCAGAAGCCCAAGGATCAATCAAGAACTCACCGGGCACCACAAAACCACCCTTCAGATGGGGGGCAAGCTGCGGTTCTTGTGCCAGTATTTCTGAGCGACTGCGCATCACCACATCTATGACGCCGTTTTGATGTGCTTTGACAACAAGCTCTGTTAATCTTGCCAACTGCTCATCATCCCAAGCCAGAACCATAGCACCGCTCTTTAACAATGGCAGACCAAGGCTTTTATGGATTTCCAGATATTCGCGGTAGCCATTTGCAATACAGGCCTGTTCCAATGAACCTGTTGGGGCATCAAAACCTGTATGCAGTATCGCACTATTGGCTTTTGATGCCCCATCCAGAACATCCGCAGCTTTTTCAAGCACCACTACCCGCGCGCCATCCAATGTGAAGCGTCGCGCCATTGCACAGCCAACAACGCCCGCGCCAATAATGGCAACATCAAAACAATTATCGCAAAGTCGGGGTTTCGGCATTCTTATTTCCCGGTGAGTATCTTGAAATCTAACGGCTTGACAGAATACTGTCTACTTATATTATGATATAGATATACTATAAGATTAATTTGTTTATATTAAAGACTAATATAAACATGTGTTTACATATATAAATGACTACTTAGTCATTAAATTATGGAAGATATTAGAATTTGAATATAACACGAAACAACACATATATACGGCCAAGTTTGCGCCAAGCCGAAATTTTCGACCTTGTCGCAAAGCGTGGTCAGATCAGTGTTGGCGCGCTTGCTGTAAAGTTTGATACTTCTGCCGAAACCATCCGGCGGGACTTGACCGCTCTGGCAGATGCAGGTCAAATTCGCAAAATACACGGCGGCGCGCGCAGCTTATCACCCCAAGGTGAAGGTGTGTTTGAAATACGGATGCGACGCAATGCACTGGCCAAACGGCTGATTGCCGAAAAAGTTGCAACGCTTGTTGTTCCAGGGAAAACCGTTTTTCTGGACACTGGCTCTACCACTTTGATCTGTGCTGAAGCGATGGCACGCATCAAAAGACTGACGGTGATCACCAACTCCACACGTATTGCAGCCATCTTTGCCCAAGGCGCAGGGCACGCGGATGTGCACATGCTGGGCGGACATTACTTCAGCGATAACGCTCAGACTGTTGGTGCCCAAGCAATAAGCGGGGCTGCACGTTTTCGGGCCGATATGGCAATTATCACCGTCGCGGCAATCGATACAGGCAGCGCAATGGACTTTTCCAATGATGAAGCGCAGGTCGCACGCGCTATGATAGCGGCTTCAACTCAAACTGTCATTGTTGCAGACCACACTAAATTCAACCAAACTGCTCCATTTAATGTGTGTGATTTAAACGGAATCAGTATGTTGGTGTCAGATAAAGCTCCGTCAGAAATGTTTAGAAGCGCCTTAAATAAAGCAAATATAGATGTGCATTGGTAAACTTTATGCAAAATATTTCAGATCGAAGCAGTTTGAAGAGTTTTTTACAGAAAAGGTCATAAAATTGTTGACGCGCAAGTAATTATTAGTGTCATTGTGTGCAAACACACTTGGGGAGAGGCAGCATGCCAAAAATTGCGACGACCTATGTACGTATAGTTGATCGGTTCAACTATATGGTCGGGCGTGTGATGATGTATGGTATTTTCGCCTTGATGGCCGTTTTAATGTGGTCGACAATTTCCAAGCAAGCTTTCATTATACCATCGTTTTGGACCTTAGAGGTCGCACAATATATCCTTGTGGCTTATTACTTACTGGGTGGTGCCTATTCGATCCAGCTTGGGGCCAATGTGCGGATGGATTTATTTTACAATGAATGGTCAGTTCGCAAAAAAGCTTGGGTGGACTGTTTCACAGTTCTTCTGCTGATTTTCTATCTTGGGGTGATGCTGTATGGCGGCGTCGAGTCCACACAATATGCCATTAAGTATCAAGAACATAGCCCATCGATGTGGCGGCCCCTAATGTGGCCGATCAAATCCATGATGTGTTTGGGGATATTTATGATGTTACTTCAGGCGGTATCAGAGTTGATTAAAGATATTGCCACGCTTAAGGGAAAAACCATCTGATGTCGCAAGAATTTATCGCAATTTTCATGTTCTCGTCACTCATGCTGATGCTGATGACAGGGCAACGGGTTTTCGGGGCAATTGGCGGTATTGCGGCTGTTGCCGCACTGACTTTATGGGGCGGTGGCGGTTCTAACATTCCATTTGGTGCAGCCATGAAGGTGATGAAATGGTACCCGATGCTGACATTGCCGATGTTTATTTTCATGGGCTATGTGCTGTCAGAAAGTAAGATCGCCGAAGATCTTTATAAGATGTTCCATGTCTGGATGGGGCCTATCAATGGCGGCTTGGCCATTGGCACCATCGGCTTGATGGTACTGATTTCGGCAATGAACGGATTGTCCGTGGCCGGTATGGCCATTGGCGCCACGATTGCACTGCCTGAACTGCTGAGGCGAGGATATGACAAACGTATGGTCACGGGGGTGATCCAAGCAGGATCATCTTTGGGTATTCTGGTGCCACCTTCCGTGGTGTTGGTACTTTACGCAATGATCGCGCGTCAACCAGTTGGCCAACTGTGGTTGGCAGGCGCAATACCCGGCTTGATGATGGCCGGCATGTTCATTGTTTACATTTATATCCGCTGCAAGCTGAACCCCGCATTAGGGCCTGCACTGCCCAATGAAGAGATCGAAAAGATTTCAAAAGCCGAAAAACGCAAACTTCTACTGTCCGGAATGTTACCATTGGTAATCTTTTTTGCCATGATGATCCCTTTCATCAAAGGCTACACAAGCTTGGTGGAAAGCTCTGCCATAGGGGCAATGACAGCCTTTATCGCGGCAATACTTAAAGGGCGTATGACCCGTAAAGTGTTCGAAAATTCAGTCCGCAATACTTTAGCTATTTCCTGCATGTTCATGCTGATCGTATTGGCGGCTCTAGGTTTTGGCGCGGTATTTGACGGGCTTGGTGCGGTTAAAGCTATCGATAACCTGTTTCGTGAGCAAATGGGCCTAAGCCCTTGGACCATCCTGATCCTGATGCAGCTTTCATTCATTGTGATGGGAACATTCCTAGATGATACCGCGATGTTGGTTATCGTCGCCCCACTTTATGTACCATTAGTTAAAGTACTGGGCTTTGATTTGATCTGGTACGGGGTGCTTTATACCATCACCACACAGATCGCTTATATGACACCACCTTTTGGATATAACTTATTTTTGATGCGCGCGATGGCGCCAAAAGAAATTACGATCACCGATATATACACCTCTATTGTGCCCTTTGTGCTGATCATGGTGCTGGCACTGGCCACTATCATGGCTTTCCCACAAATAGCGATGTGGTTGCCGGAGTATATATACCAGAGATAACAAGACCCGTGAAAGTGGGCAATATTTATGGCAGATGACCTGCCGTTTAACCAAACCTAAGGAGGATATTATGACTACAAGACGTAAATTTATCACCACAGCCGGGATCGGTGCCGCAGCTCTTGCAGCACCAAGCCAAATTCAAGCAGCAGCACCAATTAAATGGCGTTTGCAAACATATTCAGGCGCACCTTTAGGTGCCCATGTGATCAAACCGCAGATCGAAGCCTTTAATAAAGCCGCCAACGGCGAGATGGAGATCGAACTCTATTACGCGGACGAACTTGTTCCAACATCAGAGCTATTTCGCGCAATGCAAAGCGGTACGCTGGATGCAGTGCAATCAGATGATGCGACGATGGCTTCACCTGTGGATATTTCCGACTTTGGCGGCTACTTTCCGTTCTCATCTCGTTATTCGCTTGACCTACCAGTTCTGTTCGAGCGTTACGGTTTGAATGAGATTTGGGCAGAAGCATATGGTGAAGTTGAAAACGTCACCTGGCTGGGTGCCGGTGCATGGGATCCTTTGCATATCTTTACTGTAGACAAACCTATTCGTTCTCTAAAAGACATGGCCGGTTTGCGCGTATTTGGCGTGCCAACTGCTGGCCGTTTCTTGGCGCGTTACGGCCTAATCCCTGTGACCGTGCCATGGGAAGACGTAGAAGTTGCCATGCAAACAGGTGAGTTGGACGGCGTTGCATGGTGCGGCTTTACCGAAGCTTATGAAGTTGGCTGGGCAGACATCTGTAACTACGCGTTGTTGAACAACGTGACAGGCGCATGGTGTGGGTCTTACTTCGCCAACTCTGAAAGCTGGGCAAAAGTACCTGCACATCTGCAAGAGCTGTTTAAAATCACAATGGATCAATCACATTACTACCGCCAAGTTTGGTACTGGGGTGGTGAAGCCGATCTGCGTGTAAACGGCAGCAAAATGGAACTGACGTCTATTCCACAAGAAGAATGGAATACAGTTGTCAGTGACGCAGAAGGTTTCTGGGACGAATTGGCATCGCGCAGCCCGCGTGCATCTAAAGTAATCGACATCTTCAAGAAGTACACTGAAGTCATGGAAAAAGCTGGCGTACCTTACCGTTACGGCTAAATCATTTTAGTACATTAGAAAAGGCGCGGCCACTGGCTGCGCCTTTTTTTATTCTATCACAGCTTTTCTTAAAACTTTGAATATATTATTCTTTATCGCACCTTCTTTTTACACAGTATGATTAGAAAAGACCAATGAAGGTATTATGCCTTGGTGGAGGTCCAGCAGGATTTTACTTTGCAATATCAATGAAACTGCGAAACCCCACACATGAGGTTGTCGTTATTGAGCGCAATAAAGCAGATGATACCTTTGGCTGGAGCGTGGCTTTATTTAACGATGCGCTGGACAATATGGATCAAAATGACGCGCAAAGTGCTGACGCCATACGCGATAGTTTTGTTTATTGGGATGACATTGCAATGCACCACAAAGGACAATGCACGACTTCAGGCGGGCATGGTTTTGCTGGGGTTGGTCGCCATAAAATGTTGGTAATCCTTCAAGCAAGAACCCGCGAGTTGGGGGTTGATCTGCAGTTTGAAACCGCGTTTCAATCAACCAGCACAACCAAAGCGGATTACGATTTGGTTGTGGCGTGCGATGGCATAAATTCATTGGTTCGCACCGAATATCAAAGCCATTTCAAACCTGATATTGATGTGCTCACCTGCAAGTGCATCTGGCTTGGTACACATCAAAAATTCAATGACGCTTTCACCTTTATTTTTGAAAAAACAAAATACGGTTGGATATGGATACATGCTTATCAGCCTGACCAGAATACGGCGACTGTCATTGTTGAATGCACGAATGAGACATGGAACAACTTTGGCTTTGAACACATGTCCAAAGATCAAATCATTACCGAATGTGAAAAAGTTTTTGCGGATCACCTTAACGGCCATAAGCTGATCTTGAACGCAGATCATTTACGTTGCTCTGCAGTATGGATGAACTTTCCGCGTGTTATTTGTGAAAAATGGCATCACGAAAATATTGTTCTTATGGGCGATGCAGCAGCAACAGGCCGATTTTTCAATCGGCTCTAGCAGTCGCCTTGCTTTTGATAGCGCTATACCATTAGCTAATTACCGACACAGTGAATCTGTTATGGAACACGCTTTTGAACGCTATCAAGAAGAGCGACGCCTTGAGGTTCTGCGATTACAATCTGCTGCACGAAATTTGTTAGAATGGTTTAAAAGTACCGAGCGTTATGGATTTTGACCCGGTACAGTTCAATTATGCACTGTTGACCCGTTCACAACGGATCAATCATGAGAACTTACGTTTGCGCGATAAAGATTGGCTGGAAAAGCTGAAAACTGGTTTCAAATGCCAGCAAGGCAACCGCCCATAACAGGCGTATCGCCCATGTTCACCCCCTTTAAGCTGCGTAATATGGAATTAACCAACCGCATCGTTGTCTCACCAATGCGCAGTACAAAGCAGTTGATGGCTGCCCAATCGATTGGTATTTCGTACATTATGCAAAGCGGGAAAAAGGGTAACTGGCCATTGATCTTTGATCCGGCATTGCGTGGTCGTCGCAAAATACAATCCCTAAAACAATGGACCGCAAGGACATGGATCAGATATGTCAGCAATTTGTACAGTCTGTGCAAATTGCTGACCGTGCAGGGTTTGATATGATCAAATTGCACGCGGCCTATGGTTACTTAATCTCTTCCTTTATCTTCCCTCTTAGCAACACGCGCGCCGACGCTTATGGCGGCAATCTTGAAAACCGGATGCGTTATGCCCACGATATTATCGTGGCCTTTGGCCTCTATGGATATGAAGCAATTTCTGGCCTTTACCCGTATGACCGGGGTTCTGGTCAAAGCGATACTGGGGTGCGGAAAACCTATTGTAGCCGCAGTTGACGGTGTCTGTGTCGAAGCTGGTGCTATTATTTCGATGGCATCTGATTTCAGGTTAGCAACGCTTGAGGCCAAAATCGCCTTTTTGTTCACCCGCGTTGGTTTGGCAGGATGCTATATGGGGGCCTGTGCAATTCTGCCCCGCATCATAGGACAAGGGTGCGCAGCAGAGCTTTTGTATCTTGGGCGTACATTGCATGCAAATGAAGGTCATTCCTGGGGCTATTTCAATGCAATCCACGATGCAAAAGAACTGAATTCAAAAGCCTTGGAATTGGCAGGCCGCCTTGCCGCTGGCCCGGCTTTGGCTAACGGCATTACCAAAACTCAATTAAACCATGAATGGGATATGTCGCCGGATCAAGCGATAGAGGCAGAAGCGCAAGCACAAGCATTATGCATGCAAACAAAAGATCTTGAACAGGCCCTTTTTTGAAGAGAGTCATCGCGAGCTTTCCAAGATCGTAGATAAAGTAGAAATCTCTGTAGTTATCTGCGATACCCGCTTGATGGATGAAATGGCACAATGCGCTAAAACCAGTCGATTTATGGATCGGGTTGTGGGCTCTGATAACACTGCCAATCATGACGCCGAACTGGGCCGGTTGGCCCTGTCAAAATCAGTCAAGTCTGAAGCAGTAAACATCGGCCGTGATGACGTGGCTTTGCTTGACTTTACCTCTGGCACCACGGGCATTCCAAAGGCCACAATGCATTTTCATCGTGACTTGATAATCATTGCCAGCAGCTATGCAAAAGAAGTGCTGCAAGTTACCCCTGACGATATCTTTGTTGGCTCCCTCCTTTTGGCCTTTACATTCGGGCTTGGTGGTTTAGCAATTTTCCCTCTGCGCTTTGGGGCCACGGAAATGTTGCATATTTTTATTTCCAACAAGAAAGATGATGCCAAACCTGCATGCACCGGCTTAACTGTTACAGGATATGAGGTTAAAATTATTGATGCTGACATGAATAAGGTTCCGCGAGGAAAGCCAGGACGGCTCGCTGTGCGTGGCCCAACCGGATGCCGTTATTTAGCAGATGATCGACAACAAGATTATGTACGCGACGCGTGGAACCTGACAAGCGATAGTTTTTGGCAAGACGCAAAAGGTTATTTCCACTTTATTGCTCGTACAGACGATATGATCGTTTCCTCGAGGTATAATATTGCAAGCCCTGACGTGGAGCAGACGCTCTTAAAACATAAGGTTGTTTTGGAATGCGCGGTAATAGGTGCCCCGGATGCTGGTCGCAGTATGTTGATTGAAGCCTATGTGGTTTTGCACGATGAGGTCAGGCCAAATGACAAGCTAGTTTTGACCTTGCAAGAACATGTAAAAGCAATGATTGCGCCTTACAAATATCCGCGACGCATTCACTTCTTGGATGAGTTGCCTAAAACTCAAACAGGTAAAATTCAACGTTTCAGATTAAAAGGCAACGGATAAATGGCCGCTTATAGATACCCTATTACCATACGTTTCCAGCATTGCGACCCTGCAGGGATTGTATTCTACCCGCGTTATTTTGAGATGTTCAATCTGGTCATCGAAACATGGTTTGAAACCGCTTTGGATCACAGCTTTAAAAAAATGCACTACGTGTCAAACTTTGGCATTCCCACAGTCAATATTGATACAACATTTTCTGCGCCAAGCCTTCTAGAAGATACCATCGACTTTGAGTTGACCATTCAACAACTTGGCACGTCCAGCTTGGTTTTAAAAATTGAAGGAAAATGCAGGGGCGTGCTGCGTTGTAACGATATCCACACTATCGTTTGTGTCGATATGAAAACTCGCAAATCCCAGCCATGGCCAGATCAGCTGCGCATGCAAATGATAGAATTTCAAGAGAAGCCCAATGACCAAAATAAAGCATGAAGTACTGAACCCGCCGGGCTGGAAAGCATCAAATGGTTATGCCAATGGCATTGCGACTGCGGGCAGGCTTGTCTTCTTGAGCGGTTTGATCGGCTGGAACGCAGATCAATCAGCACTTTGAAACCGATGACTTTGTAGCCCAAGTACGCCAGATCTTGCTTAACATTATCGAGGTTCTAAAACAGGCGGGTGGCGCACCACACGATCTGGTGCATATAACATGGTACACAACCGACAAACAAGAATATCTGTCACGTCAAAAAGAACTGGGGGCAGTTTACCGTGAGGTTTTTGGCAAACACTTTCCTGTAATGGCTATGGTAAAGGTCAGTGCATTAATTGAAGGCAGGGCCAAAGTTGAAATCAAAGCAACCGTTGTTGTTTCTTAATTAAGACGAAACCAGTTTCTGAAAACAACATTTCACACCCGAAACACACATCCACGTTATGATATACCTCGCTTTTTCTATAGGTTAGGGCATTTATAACTTGATCAGAAACGTCAGATGTTAGCGTGCTCTAAGCACCTTAATCTTTATTTAACGGGAAATTTCCGGCTACTTCTTTAACCGGAAAACAAGAGGCTGACTTGATCAACACTAAACTTGCCTCAGAAAAAACCCAAGGGCCGCGCATACCTTTGGTATTTTCTGGTTCTATTTGCATTTTACGATGTATGATTTGCGGATGATCCAGATTTACTGTGATTTCGCTGGCAAGACGCTTATCAACATCAGTTAATTAAGACACTTCGATCAGCACGTCGGAACAACTCTGTGGCGACAAGCTGTTCGAATTCTTTAATATGCCGGCTGACAGCGCTTTGCGTCAGATGTAATTCGTCGGCGGTTATTGTAAAGCTCTCATGTCGCGCAACCCACAGCAGAAGTGTGACAATTATTTTCTTATCTTATCAGATTTACTGTTACTGCTCAGAGCTTTCACAAGGGCTTTGTGCGCACTTTCCAAATCAATGCATGGGTATACCCCGATATCAATCAGCTCGGGTGTGACATCTAACGGCAAACTGGAATTACTAACCTTAGGGATTTGATTGAGCCGCCCGCCAATCAATATAGGTATTTTCAAACCTTCTTTTTCCAACTCTATCAAAAGTGCTGTGGCAAAATTCAAAGCGACCCCATTATATGTACTAAGTGCAATCGCATCCACACTGTTCGATTTTGCCAAAGCTGCAATGCTATCAGGATCAGTTGAAACACCGCCATTCACCAACGTGAAACCAGCGCCTTCAAATACCAGATCCAGCAGAACTTTGCCGTGCTCATGTACATCAGTTGTAGCCGTCAAGATTGTCAGGTCACGCGCCCCCATGTCTTGTAATTCACCCCCAGCATCTGTTGCCAGAAATGCATCTGCGTGTTCTTTGATTTCCAGATATGTCGTGGACACCACCCAGGGTGCGGGTTTGTTTCCCGTTGTTTCTTGGGCCGCATTGAACCCATAGAGATGTTCCAGCAGGCGCCCGCCAATGCGGCGTAATGCCAACAGCATTTCAAAGGGATCACATACATCTACCCCTGCATTTTCCAGCCCTTTCATAACACGGTCAGCATATTGCTGCCCACCGCGCAACAACCGATCTCGGGTGTGATCTATGGTATCAATATCAAGCAAGGGTATATGACCGGCAGCAAGATCGGACATGCGGCTTAAATTACATTGCGCGTCAATAATTTCATCCGCATCAGGGATGCGAATGTTTTCAGTAACAGGTACGGGATTAACCGCATGCCCGGTCGGGCGCAGCATCTGAGCCATAATATCAGGTAAAAGATAAAATGACAGAGCTGCGTAATTTTCCGCAATATTACCTTTATAAAGCACTGTTGCCCCATAGATTTGTGATCCTGGC
>JQIA01001687.1_pt1 | contig 11796 bp, 8 predicted proteins | sample 811431 | NCBI WGS metagenome assembly JQIA01 (sample SAMN02998118, study PRJNA258478) | marine sediment metagenome | biome: marine; feature: seafloor; material: sediment; isolation source: oil-polluted sediment collected from 3 locations (0.5 km, 0.7 km and 0.9 km)... | place: USA: Gulf of Mexico ... | reverse complement strand
GGATGCTATTAGCTTCAATATCTATAGCAAAATCTTTTCTTATAGTTCCGTCTGCTGCCTCTGCCGGATTAGTGGCTCCCATTATTTTTCTATTTTTAGCTACTGCATCCTCGCCTTTTAGAACTTGTAATACAACGGGAGCAGAAATCATATACTCTATTAAATCTGAAAAAAAAGACCGTGCCTTATGTTCAGCATAAAACTCTTCTGCTTGTTCTTTTGTTAATTTAACCATTTTTTGAGCTGCAATCTCTAAACCTGCATTCTCGAGATAAGAATTTATTTTTCCTATTAGATTCCTTTTAGTTGCATCTGGTTTTATGATTGAAAAAGTATATTCTATTGCCATAATTTAACCTGTATTCATTGTTGGAATTAGAGTATTATTTATAGAATTTTTAAGAGATTTTTCAAGTATTATTTTCGACTTGGGCTGTAGATTTAAGTTTTATTAACCTTTTTCCAAATAGTCATACCATCATGCTTATCTTCTATAGCGATACCAAGTTCGAGTAGATTACTCCTTATTTGATCGGCTAGTTGCCAATTTTTTTGTTTTTTAGCATTAGACCTTTGCTCAACTAACTGAGTAATATAATTGTGATCAAGGCCCCCCTTAAACCAATTTTTGCTATCGAGACGAATTAAACCTAAAAACTGAGCACAATTTACCATTTTCTTAGCAGCAACTATTTTGGCTCTATGATCATCAGTTCTATGGAATTCTTTAGCAAAATCATTAATTAATTTAATAGCCAGGGGAGTATTTAAATCATCTAGTAAGCTATCAAAAAATGCACTAGGGATATCTATATCCGTCAAATCTAGTCGAACTGAATCTTCAGTATTAAGGGTTAATTCCTCAATTATGCGATACCAATAATTAAGCATTTTTTCTGCATCATCCAGTGCTTTTTTATTGTAATCTAAAGGTTTGCGGTAATGCGCACTAATTAACAAAAGCCGGATTATATCCCCTTTTATTTGCTTATCTCTAAGGTCTTTTACCGTTATAAAGTTACCAAGGGATTTACTCATTTTTTCATTATCAACAGTTAAAAACCCATTATGTACCCAATATTTCGCGTATTTAGAATTAGGAAAAGCAGAACAGCTCTGCGCAATTTCATTAGTATGGTGGGGAAAGATCAAATCTATTCCCCCTCCATGGATATCAAAAGTAGAACCAAGAAATGTATTGCTCATTGCAGAACATTCTATATGCCAGCCTGGTCTTCCTATTCCAAATGGACTCATAAATTTAGCTGACTCATCATCCTTCTCATTGGCTGGTTTCCACAGGACAAAATCTTCTGGATTATGTTTATTTATATCGGTTTCAATTCTTCCGCTTTCGCTTATTTCTTCAACCGTTCTACGGGAAAGGGCTGTATAATTTTTTGCTTTTGAAACGTTAAAATAAACGTGCTGGTTAGATTCATACGCCACTCCTAGATTCAATAGTCTTTGAATTATATCAATCATTTGCGAAATATGCTCTGTAGCTTTTGGCTCTTTAGTGGGTTTTAAACAGCCTAGATAATGCATATCGTTGTTATAATCAATAATAGTTTGCCTCGTTAATTCAGATATCGGAATATTGAGTTTAGAAGCCCTATCTATGATTTTATCATCAATATCAGTAATATTTCTTACATACAGAACGTTATCGAGGCCATATAGTTTTGTCAAAATTCTATATAAAACATCATATACTACTGCGGATCGTGCGTTACCAATATGTGGATGATCATAAACTGTCGGACCACAAACATACATTTTGATCAAATTTACATCTAACGGATTAAAAACTTCCCTTTTTCTTGTAAGTGTATTAAATAATGATAATTTCATATTCTAGGCAAACCAAATTAAATTTCGATCATTTTACAATATCAAGCTATCAATTAAAAACAATTTATGAATTTTTACCAAAATAACATTGAAAACCAATATAGTGATTATAATGTAAATATCCAAATAATTACGTTTATTGTTATCACTATGGTAATAATTTTAACGTTGGTAAACTTCATTAGAATATATTCCAATGAAAAATCTGTTTTATTAAAGGGAATGTTTACGGAAGCAAATTCTTTAAAAACAGTCCTTTCAAATCAGTTAAGTTATTCTAAATATTTTATAAAACTGATAGGTAGAAACATAAAAGAAAACCCTACAGATTTACTTCACGTAAAGAAAACTCTTAAAACGTCTTTTTTATCTAAACACTTTAATTCGCTATTTGGATGGCGTGAATACAGTTGGGTTAATGATGAATATCTAGAATTAGTAACAAGTATTGATGGTATTGCGGCAAAGTCAAAAAAGTTATATTTTGTAGAAGATATAGTTAACAAAATTGATGTTACCAAGAAACCCAGAAGTTATGTAGATTTTCGTATTAGTAACACCCCTGGTAACCATAGTTTAAAATTAGTTAATCCAATATTTCATAAGTTAACAAAAAATTTTATAGGTGCAGTTGTTTTAAGTTATGATATTGATACTTTAGTTCAGAACCTAAATGATCGTAAAAAAGATTCTAGTATTAATTTTATAATTGTCGACCAAAGTTTTGGTATTGTTGCTAAATCAAAACCGATAATAGATAAAATAGTTGATGTTAACAATAACTTACCCCTAAGTTACTACAAGCATTAAAAAAACAAGTTAATCAAAATTATTCATATCTTGATATGGCAAATGGCTTAAATTATTTTATAAAGCCACTAGAAGATTTTCCTTTTACAGTTATTATTAATATCGATAATGATTTTATAAAGAACAATATAGTTCAGAACCTCACAAAAAGGTTTCTTGAGGTCGGTTTCCTAGCCGGAGTCTGTTTAATAATTATTATTGTGATTTATAAAAGAGAAACTTCACTTAGAACAAAAGCCGAACAAGCTACAATTTTAGCAAATAATGCAACCAAAGCCAAGACTGATTTCCTTGCTTTTACAGCCCATGAAATAAGGTCCCCTTTAGGTTTTATTGTTACCGGTTCCGAGATTATGTCTAAGCAGTTATTTGGCAAGATACCGGCGGAATATACCAAATATGTCGAAGGGATACACAGCAATTCCCAAATAATTCTTGATTTTATTACCGATATTTTAGATGAGAATCAAATAATTGAAGGCCAATTTAAAATAGTAAATTCTTTAAACAAGATACAAGATATAATAATTCGAGCCACAGAACTTTATTCAGGGCAAAAAAATATCTCTATAATAACTGATTTTGAACCAAATTTACCTTTAGTAATTTGTGATAAGAAAAGGATTAGCCAAGTAATAGACAATTTAGTTAGCAACAGTATTAAATATTCTGATAAAAACACAGTTATTAACATATGTGTAAAAATGGATAAGGGACAAATGTTAATAACTATTACAGATCAAGGAGTAGGAATGAAACAGGAAGAAATACCTATTGCCTTGAGCAAATATGGTATAATCCATAGGCAGGATTATCAGAAAGGGGGATCTTATGGATTAGGGTTACCTATAGCTAAAATGCTACTGGCCGCTCATGAAGCAATTTTAAATATAGGTAGTACATACGGAAAAGGGACAACTGTAAAAATCATTTTCCCAAAATCCAAAATTGTTTATACTCAAGAAAAAAAAACAGTAAATGGGTTATTATATAAAAGAAAAGTTTGTGATTAAGTTACAAAAGATACCTTTTTCAATACCATTTTTAATAACAGTTATTTGTATTTACGGTTTTGTAATACTTTACTCTGCTGCAGGAGGACAAATAGAGCCATGGGCATATAGGCAAATAACAATTTTTTCAATATTCATGCCTTTAGCTTTAATAATTTCCATGCTAGATATTAGGTTTATCTATAAATTCTCATATTTTTTATATTTTTTTATTTTACTGCTTTTAATTGGGGTAGCAATTATCGGTAAAACAGCTATGGGAGCCACCAGATGGATAGATCTTGGGTTATTTCACATCCAACCATCAGAGCCCACTAAAATAGCTATAGTACTGATGCTTGCTAGATATTTCCATAGTAGTAAAGAACAAAATATTTCTTCTATTTATACCCTAATCCCACCCATAATGGGAGTACTAATTCCCGCACTCCTTATTATAAAACAACCAGATCTTGGAACTGGAATAATTACCATAATAGTTGCGACTATTATCTTTTTCGCAGCAGGAGTTAGAAAGCTATATTTTGTTATCTTAGGTATTGGCAGTTTAATCTTATTACCTATCATTTGGACTTTATTACATACCTATCAAAAAAATCGTGTTTTGATTTTTTTGGATCCAGATAGGGAGCCTCTTGGAGCAGGATATAACATTATCCAATCCAAAATAGCGATAGGATCAGGAGGATTTTGGGGAAAAGGGTTGTTAAATGGAACACAAAGCCATTTAAGTTTTCTACCGGAATATACTACTGATTTCATCTTTTCTTTCTTAACAGAGGAACTTGGTTTTATTGGAGGTTTAATTTTAATAATATTATACTTCATGGTAATTATGAGTTCACTAGCTATTGCAATTAACACTAAATCAATATTTACAAAGTTAATGGTGATAGGCCTTATATCAATATTTTTTAGTCACGTGTTTATTAATATAGGAATGGTAATGGGTATGATGCCAGTAGTTGGTGTACCATTACCATTTATTTCATATGGTGGTACAATGATGGTATCAATGCTTATTAGTTTTGGTTTAATTATGAATGCTAGCATTCATCAACATAGTAATTTGCACACCAATTAATTATGTACAGATCATCAATCAAAGCATTATTAGTTCTTATTTCAGGAGCTTATATATTTTTAATTTGTTTAATACCGTTAAAATTATATAAAATAGGTTTAATTAATATATTTGGCGAGATTTTTCCTGCGTTTGATATAGTAATTATTTATTATTTTTCGACTTATACTAATATTAGATACTGGATATTATTTATTATCGGAATTATATTAGATCATGTACATCAAGCACCGATTGGCCTTAATTCGCTTACTTTTATTACAGTAAATATCCTTCTAAATTATACAAGTAGATGGTTTATTCTAAAAGATGAAGTTACGGATGTCTTAATCTTTTGCGCATATAGTTTGCTCATTATAGGCTTTAAATATATAATTTTCCTGGCAAAAAATAATTATGGTTTTGAAGGGTTCTCAATTTATTTTTATTACCTAACGACAATCTTTTCATATCCAATATTACGATTTCTAATTGACAAACCTATTACTGCATTAACCAGATATGCTGGATAAAACTACTATTAAAGGACAACTTATTTCTAGACGTACTTTTATAATTGGAGTAGGTAAATTTGCTTTTTTACTTTTGCTAGTAGGCAGAATGTTTTACATGCAATTCATTAAAAAAAACGAGTATAAAACGCTTTCGGATCAGAACCGCATAAGAATGATAGTTATGCTCCCTAGTAGAGGACAGATTTATGACAAGCATATGCAATTAATTGCTAAAAATAATACTTGTTTCAGGTTATTATTAGATAAAAATATCAGCCCGTCTTTTGAGGAAGAATTAAAAGATGTCGTAGAAATGCTTGAATTGGATACTGATCAAATAAAAGAAATTAGTAATAGAGTAAAAAGAGCAGGGAGAAGAATCCCTGTATTAGTAATGGATTATCTAAACTGGCATCAAGTCTCCATGATAGAAGAACGCAAGGAGGTTTTAAAATCGCTATTTGTTGATACAGGAAATATCAGATTCTATAAATATGCCGAAAATATGGCCCACTTACTTGGTTATATGGGAAGAATTGAAAAAAACGAAAAAAATGATTTGGCTTTTGTAGAAGAAAATTTCAGGACTGGAAAAAACGGCATAGAGAAATTTTATGAAGAAACATTACGGGGAAATTTCGGTTATAAACAGATTGAGGTTAACGCTTATGGTAAATATGTAAGGCAATTGTCAGAAAGTAAACCTTTATCAGGTACCGATCTATATTTGAATATAGATGCAGAATTACAAAAAAATATTGCACCATACTTAAATTCCAAAGGTTGTAGTGCCATTGTAATGGATTGTCAAGACGGTAGCGTTTTAGTTTCTAATTCTACGCCTTCTTATAATCCTAATAATTTTAATTTTTTATCAAATAAATATTGGTCGGAGTTAAACCAAAACCCACATAAACCACTAATAAATAAAACAATCCACAGTCTTTATCCTCCTGGTTCAATATTTAAAATAATTACAATCCTCGCCGCGCTGGAAGCAGGAATAAACCCTTCCCATACCATAAATTGTAATGGAGGACCAGCCTTAGGTGGAAATGGTTTTAGATGCGGAAAAAAAACTGGTCACGGTTTCTTAAATATGCATGATGCAACAAAATACTCCTGTAATATTTATATGTTTGAAATTGCAAAAATTATAGGACCACAAAAAATTATTAACTTAGCCCAAAAATTTGGTTTTGGATCAAATACCGGTATTGATTTACCATCTGAGCTTACAGGTTTTGTCCCAACCCTAGAATGGAAAAAGAAGCAATTTAATAACAAATGGACGCTAGGAGATACATTTAATTTATCAATTGGACAAGGGTTTTTATTATGTACACCTATACAACTGGCAAGGTTCATAACTGCTATAGCTACAGACGGTAAATTATATACCCCTAAAGTTGCTAAATCTGAAGCAGAATATATCAATCTTAGTCTAGAAAAGGATCATATAGCTTTTATAAAAGAAGCTTTATATAGCACTGTTAATACATTAGGTGGAACTGGCTACGGAGGAAGACTAAACCATAGTACATTGCGTATGTCTGGCAAGACCGGCACCGCCCAGGTAGTAGCCAAAAAAAATACTAACGATGATCTTAGTAGATCTGATATAGCATGGAATCGAAGAAACCACGCTATTTTTGCCGGTTACGCACCTTCAAATAATCCTAAATACACTGTAACAGTATATTATGATCATGGAGGAGGAGGAGGGAAAGCTGCTGTTCCTATAGCCAAGGCAATAATGGAACAAATTTTAGAAAAATACCCGCAAATATATTAATTACCTATAGCTTCAAATCTAAATAAAAAAAGAAAGCATTGAATATAAGATTTTATCCTCATATATTCTAGCTGTACCTTAGTAAAATAACGAGAGAAAAACAATGCTCGAGAAATATGCGTGTATACCAGAAAAAACAAGGGGAAGAATATACCCTGAAAAACCAACACCTTATAGGAATGAATTCCAAAGGGATAGAGATCGTATAATTCACTCTAATTCTTTTAAAAGACTGCAATATAAAACGCAGGTATTTGTTAACCATGAGGGAGATCATTATAGAAACCGGCTTACACATTCTATAGAAGCATCATCAATTGCAAGATCATTATGTAAAGCTCTTAATTTATCCGATGATTTAGCAGAAGGAGTAGCCCTTGCTCATGATCTTGGCCATTCACCTTTTGGCCATGCTGGGGAGGAAGCTTTAAATGAATGTATGAAAGATTATGGCGGATTCTCCCATAATGCCCACTCATTTAAGATCTTAACATATTTAGAGAACAAATACGCAGCTTATAATGGGTTGAATTTAACTTGGGAAGTATTAGAAGGAATTATAAAACATAACGGCCCTCTTGCTCCTAAAGACCTCTCCAGATATATTGCTGATTACGACGCTATACACCATCTTGATTTTAAAAAATATTCTTCTGCCGAAGCGCAAATTGCTTCTCTTTCAGATGATATAGCTTACATTACCCACGATTTAGAGGATAGTATAGGAGCAGAAATCATAACTTATAAAGATCTAGAAGAGTTAGAATTACTAGCTCAATATATTCATAGTATTAAAAACGAGTATAAAGATATAGATAAAGCACGGTTAATTTACGAAGTAGCACGCAAGTTAACTCATCATTTGATAAACAGCCTCTTATCGCAAACGAGAGAGAATGTTAGAAAATATAAAATTGAAACAGAATCAGATATACGCAATTTAGGACGTCCATTAGTAGAATTTACCGAAAATACTGTTAATGAAGTTAAACTGATAAAAGAGCTATTATTTAAAAAAGTTTACAAGCATCATCGGGTTGTAGCTGTTACGTTGCAATGCCAGAATATTGTTAAAAGTCTTTTTAAATTGTATGCCGAAAATATAAACTTATTACCTTTTAGCTGGCGTCAAATGATAAAAGATGATGTAAATAATTCAGAAATGGCTATAATAGCCGATTATATAGCTGGTATGACTGATAGATATGCAATAAAACAATATCAGTCATTTTACAATTTAAAATTTGCAAATGCTGATCTATGAATATATTTAAGGAATTAGGAAGTGATCTTAAAAAGAGATGTTTAGAAATCTGTACTGATCCAGAAATTTGGAATCAAGCCACTTTAGAAGCTCCTAAGGATCCGTTAAACGGTGATATCTCAACTAATATAGCAATGCTAATTGCTGCAAAAACTGGGGAAAATCCTAGAGAAATAGCTATTAAATTTAAAGAATTACTAATTGATATACCTTACGTTGCCCATATAGAAGTCGCAGGCCCTGGTTTCATTAACTTTACCATAAAGGCAGAAAAATGGCACGATTGCATAAAAAGTATACTTAATAATAACAAAGATTTCTGGGAAGTTAATGTTGGTAAAGGTACAAAAGTAAACGTTGAATATGTTTCTGCAAACCCTACTGGCCCAATGCATATTGGCCATGCCAGAGGAGCAGTTTATGGCGATGCACTAGCAAATATTCTCAAAAAATGTGGATACGAAGTTACTAAGGAATATTATGTAAATGATGCTGGTTCGCAAATTGAAACACTAATTGATAGTTTGTTAATTCGTTATAAGGAAGCCTTAAACGGTGAAAAGGCTGTAATCCCTGAAGGCTTTTATCCTGGTGAGTATCTAGCTATAGTAGGTAAAAAACTAGCAACAGATTATGGTTCTAAGCTCCTTAACATGGATGAGAATTCAATGCGTCAGAAGCTCAGAAAAATTGCAGTTTCGGAAATGTTGGAATTAATTAAGCTTGATCTTGAAAAATTGGGAGTTAAACACGATGTTTTTACTTCCGAACAAAGCTTACATGATACCGGTAAAATAGACGAAGCGGTTGCAATTCTAACTAAAATGGGCTTAATATATTATGGCACTCTCCCGCCTCCTAAAGGAAAAATAGATGAAAATTGGCAAGAAAAAGAACAATTATTGCTAAGATCCTCTAATTACGGTGACGATCAAGATAGACCTATCCAAAAAAGCGACGGCTCATGGTCTTATCTAGCTGCAGATTTTGCTTACGCAAAGGATAAGATAGACCGAGGTTTTGAGTATTTAATTTATATATTAGGAGCTGATCATAGTGGCTACGTTAAACGAATAAAAGCTGTTATTGAAGCTCTTAGTCAAGGTAGAGTAAAAAGTGACATACGTACTAGTCAGCTTGTTAATTTTGTCAAGGGAACTGAACCGATTAAAATGTCAAAAAGAAGTGGGAATTTCATGACTGTGAGCGACGTAATAAATGAAGTTGGTAAAGATATTATCCGCTTTATTATGCTTACCCGCAGAAATGATGTCACATTAGATTTTGATTTTGCAAAAGTTAAGGAACAATCCAAAGACAATCCAGTATTTTATGTACAATATGCTCATGTGCGGGCTAAATCCATTTTAGCAAAAGCAAAAGAAACTATTCCTTCAGCTTATGAAGTTTTTACAAATAGAGAATTTAACCTCTCACTTCTTAATTCAGAAGAAGAAATTCAGTTAATTAAACTTCTTGCTTCTTGGCCAAAAATCTTATCTTCCTCCGCCATTACACGGGAACCACAAAAAATTGCTTATTATTTAATTGATATTGCTTCTAGATTTCATGCTATCTGGAATCTGGGCAAAGAAAATAACGATTATCGATTTAATATAGAGGATAACCTAGAACTAACAGCAGCAAGATTAGCCTTGGGAGAAAGTATAAGAAAAGTAATAGCTAGTGGATTTGAACTAATAGGAGTTACTCCCCTGGACAAAATGTAAGATATAATAAATTTTCATAGCATTTGTTAATTATTATACTTTATTACAATAAAGATGGGTGTCTAAGCAAGTATTAGTTGTATATTTGTATATAGTATTTAAATAGACTACAATTTATAACTAACTATTGCAGAATGAAATTAGTGGAGCCTCAAGTTAGGTTACGTTTGAAGTGGATAAAACCTAACCGATAGCTAGAGTAAGCAGGTAAGGTATGCGATCATTATGGTATATGGTATTTTATATTGCATAAGTGGTATAAATTTTATGAAATAATTAATGAAAAGATAAACTAAAATACTTTTCCACTTTAGAAAAGAACTATATCAGATGGTAAGTTAATATTAAATTTAAGAAAAGAAAAACCCTTGGAGCAACGTAAAGATAATAGCATTTAACCTAGTATATCCAAGCTGACAGAGTTAAGGAATTTCTGTTATATATTCAAGCATTGATATTAAGGATCTGGGATTTAAAAATAAGCTGGAGATTTGTGCAATTTATTATAATAATCTATACTCATATATTGTACTTAATTCCTATTTCAAATCCAGTTACAAACTTAGATCCTGATGAAAAAACTAATGGGACTTATTATAACGCTGTTCTTTGTTAAGTGTAAAGCTTGATTACTATAATATTAGTTATTTCATGATCCATACCTTTACTTAAGTGCAGCTAAATTGTACTTTTGCCGTGATAGTACAACCTTAATGTAAGGAATTTGTACAATTAATTAGGGCAGCGATACTAATTAAGCTTAAGTCCTAGTTGTTGCCAGTTTGTTATTAATATATTAAAATAAGGGGCTGTTTAACTAAATAAATCTTAATTCTCATATAATGGTAGAAATAGAAAAAATTATTGTTGCTATAACTGGCGCTTCAGGGGCAATTTATGGCATAAGATTACTTGCAATATTAAGGGAATGCAACATAGAAACACATTTAATTATTTCAAAGTCAGCAAATTTAACCATTGCAACTGAAACATCCTTTTCAATAGGTGATATCAAAAAGCTTGCTAGTTATGCTTACCATCCGAGTGATATAGGAGCTAAAATTTCCAGTGGGTCATTTAAAGTAAATGGAATGATTATAGCTCCATGTAGTATGAAAACATTATCAGCAATAGCCTCAGGTATGGAAAATGACCTTATTACGCGGTCAGCTGCTGTCATTATCAAGGAGCAAAAAAAATTAGCTTTAATGGTTAGAGAAACACCTCTAAGTGCGATTCATTTGGAGAATACGCTTAAACTTGCTAGAATAGGCGTTGCTATATGCCCTCCTGTTCCAGCATTTTACAACAATCCCGCTACCTTAGATGATATAATTAACCATTCAGTAGCTAGAATACTAGATTTATTTAATATAGAAACAAATCTCGTTAAAAGATGGCAAGGAGTCCATCATAAAAATTAATATTATATCTAGAAGTCAAGACCTGATCTTATATTTAGTGAAATAAATAGATTACTAAATCTTGACTTTTACATACTAATTTACAAATATTTAAGTATCATCAAACTGCACATGCCAATTACCATCCGAAACTAAACCATTTAATTCTACTACTACCACATCATGGTTATCACCTAATTTCATTAGTGATTTTGATTTAATCTGCTTTGTTTTTTTTATCTCGGTTTCTAACCTTTGAGATTCTAGCTTCTCCGTATCTAGCAAGTCTACCACTATAAAATCATCACTATCACTTATTTCCGTTGATAATTTTTGTTTAAGTTCCTTG
>JQIA01001699.1_pt1 | contig 11797 bp, 10 predicted proteins | sample 811431 | NCBI WGS metagenome assembly JQIA01 (sample SAMN02998118, study PRJNA258478) | marine sediment metagenome | biome: marine; feature: seafloor; material: sediment; isolation source: oil-polluted sediment collected from 3 locations (0.5 km, 0.7 km and 0.9 km)... | place: USA: Gulf of Mexico ... | reverse complement strand
AATTTATATGAAAAAAAATTTGAATGATATTGTATCACCTAACTTTTATAGGTAGCAACTTGGGTTAAATAACATATTCATTATTCTTTTTCAATAACCTCATTCCAAACAAGCAAAATTTTATTCCTAATTCCATAGTGCGTAATAATATTTAGGTATTTTAATATCTTGATTGATGATACGTCAGATAAATCATATGTATATAATGGCAAAACTCAGGTTGTACGAGCAGCTGCAAAAAAATAAACCATTTAATATAATAAATCATATATAATATAGAACTATTAATTTGTAATAATACTTTGTGAAATAATTACCAAACTTTAATCTGGTTAATGCACCAAATTGCTTAAACCATGAATAAATGCCATTTTTAATTTTGAAAATCCTAATTTATACAATCACTCATTTAAGGTAAAATATGAAACCACTTATCGGATGCTTACTTATCAGTGTAATATGGGGATGTAGCACCATTGATAAATCTCTACCTGATTATCGTCATGATTATAAAGAAAGTAAACCGACTCAGCCGTTAGAAGTGCCACCAAATCTGCTTGATTCAACTTTGACTGAAGAACAAATGATTCTACCAGCAGATCCAGAAGTAACTAGTTTTTCTGATTATGAACAAAATGATAGTACTGATGATGATATTGCTGATGTTCAAGTAGATGCAGAACAAGTTTTACCAACCTCACAAACAGTACAAATTAAACGCAAAGAAAATGTACGTTGGTTAGTATTTAATGATGAACCAGCTGTTGTTTGGTCTAAAGTTAAAAAATTCTGGTTAGAGAGCGGTTTTAAATTAAAGATTGATGATCCAACTATTGGCATAATGGAAACAGAATGGAAAGAAAATCGAGCTGATATTCCACAAGATACTATCCGTGAGTACTTTGGTAAATTTATTGACACTTTTTACTCGGCCTCTACTCGAGATAAATTTAGAATTCGTTTAGAACAAGTTTCTGATACAACTGAAGTCTACTTAACTCATAAAGGAGTAGAGGAAATAGAACGTGGAGAAGTATTGATTTGGCAAACTCGTCCGACTGATTCAGAACTTGAAATTGAAATGCTTAAACGTATTTTAGTATTTACTGGTGTGGAACTAAAACCAACTAAAACTTTGTTAGCTGCTGAAAACAAAGGAGTAAAAGCAGTAGAAACAGTAGTTGAATCAGTTCAGGTTGCTAAATTAGTAACTGGCACAAATGGTAAAGTTAGCTTAGTTATCCAAGAAAACTTTGCTCAAGCTTGGAGACGAGTCGGATTGGCATTAGATAGACTAGGTTTTACAGTAGAAGATCGTGATCGAAGCAATGGAGTTTATTTTATTCGTTATATTGCCACTAAAATTGATAAAGGTTTTTTTGCTGGTTGGTTTGGAGATAGCAAAACAGATAATGAAATGGAATATCTCATTAATTTATTAGATGAACCTACAATGTCTCGTGTTATAGTATTGGATAGTAATAATCAATTATTATCAGACGAAACTAGTAAAAGGATTCTGACCTTACTACATGAATCAATCGTTAATCAACAACAGATTTAACATACTGGCAGTGTTGTAGGAGCTGTCAGGCTGAAAAAAGAGAGATAATGAATACCATACTTGCAGATGAGAACATACCATTAGTTCAAGACGCTTTTAATGATTTTGGTGAAGTGCGTACTATTAATGGACGTAATTTAACCAGTGCTGATTTAAATGATACAAAAATTTTACTGGTACGTTCTGTTACTCAAGTAAATGCCAAATTACTAGCTGATAGCTCAGTAGATTTTGTAGGAACAGCTACTATAGGTTTTGATCACATAGATTTAGACTATTTACAACAACATAAAATTGGTTTTGCTAATGCTCCTGGTAGTAATGCTACTGCTGCTGCAGAATATGTGATAAGTACATTATTAGTGTTAGCAGAACAAAAAAACTTCAAACTTAGAGATAAAACTGTTGGCATTATCGGTTGTGGTAATGTTGGTTCTAGGGTATTGCAAAAACTAACCGCATTGGAAGTACAATGTATTGTTCATGATCCGTTGATCCAAAACGATGATTATGTTGATTTAAATACTGTATTAACAGCAGATATTATTACTTTACATGTCCCATTGGAACGAGATGGTAATTTTCCTACTTATCATTTAGTTAATAGTGAATTTTTAGCTAATTTGAAAGACGATGCAATTTTAATTAACACTTCACGTGGTAAAATCGTTGATGATACTGCCTTATTAGCAACCTCAATGGCTCGTCCAAATATAGCTATAGTATTAGATGTCTGGAACAATGAACCAAAAATAAATAAACTATTATTACAACAAGTGTTTTTAGCAACTCCACATATTGCTGGTTATAGTTTGGATGGTAAAATTCGAGGTACAGAAATGTTGTATGCCAAAATATGTGAATATTTTCAATCTAATCCTACTTGGCAACCTAAAATTTCTCCTGCACCACTTACTAAATTAGAATTTTCTAACACTATAGATGATGACGTTGCCATACATATTGCCGTTATGGCATGCTATGATATACGCAGAGATGATGCTACTTTACGACAAATAAATGCTAATTTTGATAGTTTAAGAAAAAATTACCCACTTCGACGTGAGTTTAATCAACTTACTATCCAATTAGATAAAACAACATTAGCTAAACGTTTACAAGGTTTAGGATTTAATGTGATTCATTGATCTTAAATAATTAAATGTAAGCTGGGTAAAGTGATAACTAAACTCAGCATTTTTTATAAGTATTATCAAAATTTTGTTGGGTTTCACTGCGTTTTACCCATCCTATATTCAACTATTATAAAATCAAAATGTAGGATGTAATGAGTTTACGAATTATATCTATTGTACGATACAATTTGTTCCATACCTATCATCAGTTATTAAGAAGATCCTAAACATTTACTAAGTGAATTAGCTAAATTTTGTAATAGAGTGAAATAACCATTACTTGTTAATGGTAAATTTGCCCCTAATGGATCTAACACTCCTTGTTTTACAGAAGTATTTTCTATAATAGCAGGTATTGGTTCAAATTGTGGTTCGGTAAATAAACATCGAACTGATTTTATACGTTTACGCAAATTATATAAACGTTTAGCACTTAATCTGCTATCTGGTGATACATAAATTGCACCAACTGCACCTAGTTTATAACGATTTTCAAAATATTGAAAAGCATCATGAAATACCAAATAAGGAATATTTTTTATAGGTTCTAATTGTTGTTGTAAAGCTTGATCAAACTGTTCTAATTTTGCTATTAATTTGTCAGCATTATTAAGATAACTAGCAGCATTATCTACATCAAGATGACTAAGTTTGTAAGCAATATTTTTTACAATAATTTTCGCATTTTGAGGGTCAAGCCAAATATGTGGATCAATATGTGAATGTCCATCTGAATCAACATCCCAGACATCACTATTACGCATTTTTAATAAAGTTAAAGTATTTATTTCCAATAATCGTAACTCTTTGCCAGACAATGAAGTAACAATCTTTTCTAAAAAAACTTCCACACTAGGCCCTACCCAAACTAATAAATCAGCTGAGTATAATTTCTTAGCTTGTGAAGGTCGTAAATTATAATTATGTGGGGATTCTGTACCTTGTAATAACAAATAAGGTTTAGCAATTCCCTCCATAATTCCAGCAGTTAACGCATATACTGGTTTAATTGTTACCACTACTTGTGGAGTTGAGGCCAACACAAAATTATATGAATTAATTATCCAAAACAATAATCCAAATTTTATAAATTTTTTAATAGTTTGAACCTTCATATCTATATTTTACCAATTATAAATATTCTACATGCGTATTTACTTGTTTATTTTTCCATTCAATAATTCGCCAGCCTGGCCTAGTATGTTTTATAATAAAATGAGATGTCTCTGTATCAATTTGAAATGCCGTTGATGGAGTTAAATGAATAAATTTATCATTATGTATTACAGTTTTATCTGCATGATAATGCCCACAAAAAACATGTTGAATTTGGGGAATTTTATTTAGAGTTTTCCATACTTCATCAATATTTTGTAACACAGCATGCTCGTCCATAAATTTACAATCACAAATCGCTGGTGGATGGTGTACAAATAATAAAGCTGGTTCATCAGATTCTATAAATTTATTTTCTAACCATTCAAGTTGTTCTTTAGCAATACGATAAGGGGAACTATCTAAAAATAATAGTTGTTTACCTTTTATTTTGCGACCAAAATATAACATACCTTGAGTAACTTCATCACTATTTGGCATGTCAAAAGCATTCATCATGCGTACAACATGATCATGATTACCAGCCATTAGTACATAAGGATGTGGAAAGTCATGCAAAGCTTGTTTTATCCATGCATATGACTCAGGTTCTCCTTCAACAGAGGCTAAATCTCCAGATAAAACCATTAAATCTAAAGGTTTTTTTGCAAGTACTGCCAATACATTTAAGAAATGTTGGCGTACATTTACCCCTCTATATGATATATTTGATGGTCTAATATGAGTATCTGTTACTTGTGCAATAAGCAAGCTTTCTGACATTGTTTATCTCTTTAAAATATTTTGTATTTTAACTTTCAAAGTATAGGACAAAATATAACATATTGATTTTAATGATATTGATTAGGCAAAATAACTTTAAAACCCAACAATTTGTCCTGATATAAAAGTATTTTAATTTAAAAATTCATTTCTAATTAGAAATATCTACATGGCCCTATATCTTAATAATATTGATTTAACATATTAAAAATATTAATTATTTGCTTGGATAACTAAATTTCAACTTTAAATAACAATCTTTATTAATAATTTCTTAAAATGAAGTTTATATAAATGAAAAGATGCTATATTCCAGTGATATGTGAATTTGAAAGTTGAGTATTTCAAGTTGATCTTTCTTTATTATTATAACATAATCAGGTTTTATAAAGTCAATCTTTACCTTTCATATAATAGGATTTTTTATGAACCAACTTAAAATAAGTTATGGCATTATATTTATCATCATAACTTGTGGAATATTTTATTCATTTTATTTAGGCGATGAATTACGTTATTTGGATGAAAAACATTATTACCAAATTGCAGAAAATTTATCTTCTCAGTTTTTTTATTCACGTTCAGGTGAAAACCCAACTGCATTTAGGCCACCAGGTTATCCAGTTCTATTATCTGCTTTTATGTATATAGGAGCTGATATTGTTTATTTAAGGATATTAAATTTTATTTTTTTAGGTTTATGCATCATACTTTTGGCTAAAGTCCTAGAAAAATTATATTCTTCCAGAGCAGCTGTTATTAGTTCTGGTTTAATTTTAACCTACCCAGTTTTATTTTATACATCTGGCACTCTATATCCACAAATATTTGCAACATTTTTATTACTTGCTTTCTTATTTCAATTAATCAATAAAACTCCATCAATATGGTTGTATATCTTGATGGGTATTAATTATGCAATTTTAGTTTTAACAGTACCAGTTTTTTTATTACTATTACCTATAATTGGGATATGGGGGATTTATTCAAATAAAGATATTAAAATCAAACATCTGTTTGTATTTTCTATATCCCTATTAATTACAGTAGGTGTATGGACAACAAGGAATTATTTGACTTTTGATAGCTTTGTATTGACATCTAGTAATGTTGGTAAAGTTTTATTACTTGGTAATTCTGAAAATACTACTCCTAATTCTGGTACTAATGCAGATATTTCCAAATACAAACAAGAAACATTGGGAATGAATGAGATTGAAAAAAATAAATATTATTTTTCTCAAGCTATTAATTTTATGTTAGAAGACCCTGTTAGAATAGCTGAACTTTACGTATTAAAGTTCATTAATTACTTCAATTATAAAAATGATATTAAAACTAAAAATGCATCTTCTAAAGCTAAAGAGCTATTGATGCTGGTTACCTATGGAATTTTATTAGGTTTATTAATTTTGCGAATATTGTTGTTTTTTCGCTATAAATTCTCTCGATTTGAAGTGTTATTATTATTGTTATATATATGCAGTGGATTAATTTATGCATTTTTTTTCACTCGAATCAGATTTAGGTTACCTTTTGATTTTTTATTAATTGGTATGGTAGCAATATTTTTAGATAACTTAAATTACAACATGGAAAATTGCTAATTCGAAATAAATACATAGTAATAATTCTGACAATTTTTAAAGTAAAAAGTTATAGATTGTAGTGTATTGATATATTTAATTAAAATATATTACGTATAAATTGTCATACAATATCTGGTGGACGATGTTGGACCTATCAATATATAACATTAAAAATTGTCTGAATCATTGATTTAAGTAATATCCTTTAAATATTGATCAATTGAAATAATAAATAAATCCCATATTTCCAACTTTTATTAATTTCATCAATCTAAATATGAAAGATTAAAAACTAAATTTATTGAAAATATTATCATTTGGATAGTTCAAATTAACATAAAATCAGTGATGAAATATTTAGTAACGTATCAGTAAAATTTTACTAAATAAATCTTTAGACATTGCTAAATGATAATATAAATTTATAGATTATTATTAATCTGATTATAGAATAATTTTTAATTATTCTAATTCTCTATCAATATTTAATAGGATCAAAATTTACAAGATCATTATTGAATTTCTATATTGAATGATATGTTAAAATTCTAACTAACAGGTTAAGAGAATATTATGTCTGACAAAGTAATTTTATGTGTTGATGATGAAAGTATAGTATTGAACAGTTTGGAAATGCAGCTCAAAGATCAGTTTGGTGATAAATATATTTATGAATTTGCTGAAAGTGCTGAAGAAGCCTTAGAAATTATGGAAGAGTTTGTTAATGATGGCTTGGAGTTACTAGTCATTGTTTCTGATTGGTTAATGCCTGGTTTGAAGGGAGATGAATTTTTAATTAAGGTTCATAAAAAATTTCCTAAAATTGTTAAAGTATTGCTTACTGGGCAAGCTGATGAAGATGCTGTAAAACGAGCTCAAGATGAAGCTAATCTACATAGGTGTATTCACAAACCTTGGGATGTTGAAGAACTAATTGATACCATACAAACTGGACTAGAAAAAATATAAATCTTTATAATATTAAGTAAAATCCAAACATAGAATAAAATTAATTAGGTTTGGATTCAATGCTTAAAAGGAAAGATATAATGAATGAAATTGCTATTGTTTGTGTTGACGATGATCCAGCTATACTTAGCAGTTTAGAAATGGAAATTAAAACTATATTTGGCAATAAGTATTTAATTGAATTAGCTGAAAATGGCGATGATGCAATAACATTATGTACTGAACTATTAGCAGAATCGATTGAAATTGCCCTTATTATATCTGACTATATAATGCCAAAAATGACTGGAGACAAGCTTTTAACCCGCATTCATAAGCTTTCTCCAAAAACAGTTAAAATTATGTTGACTGGGCAAGCTGATATTGATGCAATCAGTCGAGCAATTCGTTATGCTGATTTATATCGCTATATATCCAAACCTTGGCAAGTAGACGATTTAAAATTGACAGTAAAAGAAGCTGTAAATAGTTACCTTTTAGAATATCAAATTATTGAACATACTGATAAATTAGAAGAAACAAATTTTTCTTTAGTCAAACTTAATCAAGATAAAAATGAATTTCTAGGGATTGCAGCTCATGACTTAAAAAATCCGTTATCTGCTATTAAAGGTTGGGCTGAAATGATTATCGAAGAATATGATAATATGCCAAAATCAGAAGTTATTGAAGTCAGTAATTTAATCTTAAATAACTCAAGACAAATGTTTGAATTAATTAGAAATTTACTTGATGTAAATGCAATTGAATCTGGTAAAATAAATGCTGAACTGAGTCAGGTTGATATTTTGCCAACAGTACAAGAAGTTGTTGATTATTACAGTAAACGAGCAAAAATTAAAAATATAATTTTGCAATTTCATCAAAAAAATAGTCAATATGATGCTTTTGTTGATAAAAATACAGTTCATCAAATTTTAGATAATTTAATTTCTAATGCAGTTAAATACTCTCCTTACGGTAAACATATAGATATATGTATGCGTAAATCTGAAAAAATGGTATGTTGTGAAATTAAAGATGAAGGACAAGGATTAAGTGAGTTAGATCAAAAAAGATTGTTTAATAAATTTACTCGATTAACTCCTAAACCAACTGGTCATGAACATTCCAACGGTTTAGGATTATTTATTGTAAAAAAATTAGTGGAAGCAATGCATGGCAATGTTTGGTGTAAAAGTGAATTAGGAAAAGGGACTAGTTTTTTTGTTGAATTTCCACTGTTTAATTCTCAAATGATGTAAATATATAATAGAACTATAATTTAATATCTTACTATTAATTAACTCCATTGCGGTAATTAAATACAAAGTGGAATGAGGAATAATTGGTTTCCTCCAAATTAGTAAATTTTATATTTTAGGTTAAACAATTAACTACTTCACAATTAATACTTTATAAACTTATAGAAATTAAATATCTAAAAATAAATGGTCAAAATATTGCAGGATTAGCTAAAATAATTTACCAAATATTTAAAATACAGGTAACCTGATGTGTTCAAGGGTAAAAATAATAAATATAGAGAACTAACGATAGCTGCTGTATTTTTAGGGATTTTACAAGGAATTATTCTTAACATAGCCTTTGTTTATATTGCGTTAAAGTTAGGTTTTTCTGTTGGTGGTTCTGCTATTGCAGCAATTCTTGGTTATGTATTTTTACGTGGTGTATTGCGTGACGGCACAATTGTTGAGAATAATATTAATCAAACTATAGCATCAGGCATAAATTCGACTGGAACAGGAGTGGCATTTGTATTACCAACCTTATTTTTATTAAGTGTTCAAAACCAAAATTTAGTAATTTCATTATGGCCTTTATTAATAGCTGGAATTGGAGGAGCTGTTTTAGGGGTTATCGTTATTATTCCATTACGCAAGCAATTAATAGAAATAGAACGTTTGCGTTTCCCAACCGGAGTAGCAGTAGCAACTATCATTCGTTCTGGAGCAGCAACTGGATTTGGTAAAGCTAAATTACTAGGTATTGGTTTATTAATAAGTGCAACTTGGAAATTATTAATGATTTCTTGTTGGTTGGAAATACCAGGAATTTTAGAAGGTGAAGAACTTAATTTAAGCTTTGGAATTTTACCAGCTTATTTAACTCCAGCAATTTATTTATCAACGTTAAATTTTGCTGCTGGTTTATTATCTGGACGTTCTGGATTACCATTTCTATTTGGTGGTATTTTGGCTTGGTGGGTCATTTCTCCCTCTTCAGTTTATTTTGCTTGGACTCCGACTGGATTAGATGATATTGAACTGATAAATTTCATTTATAGTCAAATGTTGCGACCTCTTGGAATTGGAGTGTTAATTGGAGCTGCTTTTATGGAAGTTATTTTAAATTTTTCAGCAGTCAAAGGAGCAATTCACTCTTTAATAGCAGCTTCTCGCAATAGTACAACATGTAAAGATGAAATGTCATTTAATGTATTAGTGGCTGGTGCAATAGTAGCTATAATTTTCTTTTTTTTGGCTGCTTGGAGTGTAACAGGAGTATCTATAGTCCAGGCATTATTAGTTTCTACATTAGGTACTTTATGGCTAGGATTAGCTGGATTGATAGTAGCCCAATGTACAGGTTTAACTGATATTTCTCCAGTTTCTGGGATCGCTTTGATTTCTGTGACTATTATGATGTTTGCACTCGATGGTAATGTTGGTGCAGCTATGTTAGTAACATTAGTAATTGCCGTAGCTATAGGCCAAAGTGCTGATATGATGCAAGATTTAAAAACAGGTTTTATGGTTGGAAGTCGCCCTTTATTACAACAGATAGCACAACTTACAACTTCATGGTTAGGAGTTATTGTAGCTTGTACAGTTATTTATCTACTTTGGAATAGTGGGGTTGATGGACAAAATGGTTTTGGACCTAACACAAGCTTACCAGCCCCACAAGCTACTGTTCTTATGAGTGTAGTAGAAGCAGTTCAAAATAACACTGTTCCTGTAGATAAATTTGTATTAGGAGGTATGATTGGAGTTATACTTGGCAGTGCTCCTTTAGCTGGAATGGGAGTTTTAGTAGGTTTAGCTATGTATTTACCACTTTCTATAACTCTTGGATATGGGCTTGGCTGTCTTACTCAAATGCTTATTGCTAGAAAAAAAGGAGAAGCTTTCACAGAAAATAAAATAGTACCACTTGCAGCTGGATTAATCATCGGTGAAGCTCTTATGGATGTTGGACATGTGGTATTTAAAATGTTTTTATAGGAGAAATATGCGTACACTAGGTCTAGTATTATTTTTAATTGGTATTGTTTTAGCTCTAATTAGTGCTTCTAAATTACCAGTTTATGATACAAATTGGTCGGATATGTTACCACTTTATTGTTTGGCAATGTTATTAGCATTTGTCGGTTTATTACTTTATCATCAATCACAATCATTAAACAATCTTACCTACAACTCTTCCACCATACTCTGTTCTAGTATAGTAAAATTATTACAAGAATTAATGATTGAAATGAATAAATTAGAAGCAGATATTTTCCAGCTTGATGAAGCAGAATTAGCACAAAGAGTAAATTTTTTACTGAACCAATATGTGTTGCCTTGCAATGCGGCTAGACAAGAAATTATAGAATCATTAGGTCATTATAAAGGTTCAGAAGTTCTTATATCAATTGCTCAAGGTGAACGTTTACTAAATCGAGTTTGGTCTGCGGCAAGCGACGGAAAAATACAAGAAATTTATTTAATCTATCCACAAATTCAGCATAATTTTGAAGAAGCTTATCTCAAATGTATTAATTGTCAAACCAATTTATTAATTTTCCAACAAAAATGATAAAATATATGTTCTCTAGCTAAACTTGGAAAATAACAATGAAAATTAGACAGCAGATAATGGTTGGGAATTAACTGTTGATGCAATTTTGGTAAAACTGCCAACTTTGTATTAGTATTCGGTAGCAGAGCAGTTATCCAATCCCAACCTAATATAATTAAAGGATTTTATCCAAATGTAATTATTGTATTTGCCACTACTGCTGGTGAAATCATAGACACTTTTGTTTACGACGATACAATTACCATAGCTACAATACAATTTGAACATACTAAATTAGAAAGCAGTACATATTAATACTGCATAAGATAGCTTTAATGCTGGTAGAAAACTAGCGGAATCATTACCACTAGAAAATTTAAATCACGTTTTTGTAATATCTAATAGATATTTAATTAATGGCAGTGATCTAGTTAATGGATTGAGTAAAATTTTACCAAAACATGTTTCTATAACTGGAGGTTTAGCTGGTGATGGAGCTAATTTTGAAAAAAACTTTAGTATCTCTTAATACAGTTCCAGCAGAAGGTAATATTGCTATAATTGGTTTTTATGGAGATAGATTAATAGTTCAGACAGTTAAAGAATTAATTTAAAAAACTGTCCTAACCATTGTTATAATAGTTTATAAATTAAATAAATTTTCAAGTATTATTAAGTAATGCAAATATTAACCAATAATTTTTCACATTGGAGCGTACCAATGTTTAAGTATACTGCAACGCTCCAGTGTTGTAAAATTTCCACCTAACTCTGTAATTGTTCTATAATTTCATCTACTTTGTCAGGAGTAAGATTTTCATGGTATTTATCTTCAATTTGCATCATTGGAGCTCCACCACATGCACCAAGACATT
>JQIA01001698.1_pt1 | contig 11799 bp, 19 predicted proteins | sample 811431 | NCBI WGS metagenome assembly JQIA01 (sample SAMN02998118, study PRJNA258478) | marine sediment metagenome | biome: marine; feature: seafloor; material: sediment; isolation source: oil-polluted sediment collected from 3 locations (0.5 km, 0.7 km and 0.9 km)... | place: USA: Gulf of Mexico ... | reverse complement strand
GGGTTAGGATGTTAGTTTGGTCGAAAAGTAGCCGTTCCTACGGCTTGAATTTGGTAATTCACAGTATTGATTCCCGGCTCAAGTCTCAATAGAGCTTGTCCTATAATTGCGTAAGATATGTCTCACTCACAAGAAATCAACAACTAACAAATCACTATCAGAGGGGATGAAAACCTGCAATCGTTAGCGACTCATCAATTTCATGCGTTAACAAAATCCTTAATAGTGTTTAAAAGACCCTCTAAAACACAATAAACATCTCAAAATGGGTATTGATTCTATCAATTAGCTACTGTATCTTTAACACTACTGCAATAATGATAAAGGCGTAAAACACCGCTAATGGCGAACAAGTTTCTCGATGAAATGCGGATCTATGACGAAAGAGGTAATCGTCTTTACGTCAACACTAAAGAACGAGAAGATTTCTTAGAGCAAGCCAAAGAATTGGATAAGTCATCACACCGGCTATTTTGCGAAGTCCTTCATTGGACGGGGTGCCGAATAAGTGAAGCTTTAGAGTTAACACCAAGAAGAATTGATATTGAATCGAAAACCATCTTGTTCCGGACGTTAAAAAAACGCCTGAAAACAAAAGAGGGTAAAATTAAAAAACCAGTCTTTCGAGCGGTTCCTGTGCCAACGGATCTAATTGAAAGCTTAGATATCTTTTATCAGATCCGAGTGGCACATAAAACACAAAAAGGACTCGACGATTATTTTTGGCCACACTCTCAGAAAAAGAACGAAACCATGACGAGGGTGACCGGCTGGAATATTGTTAAGCGTACTTTAGCGGCAGCGAACATTGCCGGCGCTCATGCTAACCCGAAAGGCTTCAGGCACGGATATGGTGTAGCGATGACTTTAGCGGGAATGGATGTGTTTATTTTGCGGGATAGGTTAGGGCATTCAAGCGCTGAAATGACTCAAATATATCGGCAAGCAATTGGAAAAGAGAACCATCAACTAAGTATGAGCTATTGGGAAAAGGTGAAAGCTTTGTCACAACGATAAAATTAATAATTGAACAAGGAGAAAGGGAATGAGGTTATTAACATTATTATCCGGGTTATTTATAAGTTTCGGTATATTCGCTGAAGAGTGTAATGGTCATCTAGATTTTACTATTATAAACAAGCAAAGCACTATTGACCAGGTACTATGTAGTAATGGTTACGCTGTCGGTTATTCCTATTATTATAAAGCACCAATGTGGGTTCAATATCGTTTAACTAAAGAAAGTGTTGAGTCAAACAACGGGCGCGGTGGTAACCCATTTAAAGAAGATGATCGTATTCCTGAAGAGTTTAGGGCAAGTTTATGGGACTACAAATACTCTGGTTTTGATCGCGGTCACATGGCTCCACGAGCCGCAATGGATCAAACGCCAGCATTAAGAGACAAAAGTTTTCTCATGTCAAATATGACACCACAGGAAGCCAAACTCAATCAAAGGGGATGGGCTGATTTAGAAGAATACGTTCGAGATATCGCGATTAAATACGAAGAGATCTATGTTGTTACTGGTGCGTTGTTTGAAGGCGTTAATCGAACAATAGGACGTGGGATTTATATTCCAAGCCATTTATACAAAGTGATTTATATTCCTAGCAAAGAGCAGATGCTCGCATTTATGATCCCTAATGAAGCCTTTGATATTGATGATTTGGATAAAATGCAGGTTAAACCAGCTTTACTAGAGCGTCATAGTGGATTAGATTTCTTTCAAAATATTGTTAACTCGAAAGAAAAACTAATGGAGAAAACTAAAATTAATTATTGTGTTTTGTTAGGTGATGGTCACTTACCAAAAGAGGCTTGTTAGTATGAGTGAAATTTATTTTAAGGTAGGGGATAATCATAACAAGTTAGAAATTATTAATGTTTTACATAGCAATAAATGTTCATCGGTGGTTATTCTAGAAGGTGACTATATTCATTTCGAATATAAAGATCTTCCATTCGATGAGTCGCAAATTATGAATAAGTTTAGTCATTTAGGGTCAAGATTGCGTAAAGATTTACCAAAAAAATTACGTAGCTCCTTAAGGTTATCTCTCGCTGCCGCATTGTCAAGCGCACTTTTGTCCAATACAGTAGAGCAAGCTTTATCGAATTTTAGCTCGATTGAAAATAGAATTATAAGAGCTAAAACTACTGAGCAAGCAAAGTCAGTATTAATTATTTCTTGCTTTGTTATTTCTTCGGCTATTGCGATAGTGCTTGTTATTTTTTATTATATAGATTTTTTGGATAAAAAATTGCTTTTTTTATCCATGGCTTCTGGAGTGTTGGGCTCATTTTTTTCATTATTACAGCGAAATAGAAAAGTTCATCTAAACCACTCAGGTTTAAAAATATACACTTTTATTCAAGCCGCTATTATTGCTATAACGGGCGCTGCATCAGGAATAATAATATATGTGTTTTGTTATTCTAATATTGCCTTTGGATTTGCTCAACACAACCTATACGCATTACTAGCAATATGCATAACAGCAGGGTTTACCGAAAGACTTATACCTGATTTGTTTAGTAAGATTGAAGATTTGAAATAGATGTTAATTTTAATCAACAAACAAGTAAGGGTTATGTTTTGGAAAAAGAAAGTAGGTTTATATTCAATTTTACCTTCAGTATTCGTTGTGCAAGGAGTAAAGGCACTAATCGATAGCGATTTGGCTGAATGTACGGTGTATCAACCAAGCAGTTTAATCAAGTTGTAAAACGTAACGCTTCTCGTTTTCCTGAAGATTTTATGTTTCAGCTTAGCGGCGAAGAGTTTAAGATCTTGAGGTCACAAAATGTGACCTCAAGGTGGGGAGGCCGAAGAACGATCCCTTACGCTTTTACGGAGCAGGGGGATAGCGATGCTATCAGGGGTATTGAAAAGTTATAAAGCGGTGAGGGTGAACATTGATATAATGAGAGCTTTTACTAAAATGCGCCAACTGTTGACAGAGACAGATGATTTGCGAACGATGATGGAAAGTTTACGCTATGAGTATGATGAGAAATTTGAGATTGTATTTCAAGCATTAGATCGCATTCTCGATATGAAGCCAGGCAAATCAAAACCCATTGGTTTTGTTTGGGATAAAGAAATCAAAAAGTAATGGGGTAAATTAAGCAAGGTGAGTAATGCAGTGTTGATTTTAACAAGAAGAGTCGGTGAAACTTTAATGATAGGCGATAACGTCACGGTAACTGTTCTAGGCGTGAAAGGCGCTCAAGTTCGCATTGGTATTAATGCGCCAAAAGATGTTGACGTCCATCGAGAAGAAATTTATCAACGGATTCAAGGGGAAAAAGAGCAAAGTAATTTTAACGAATAATATATCAGCAAAATAAGGAAGCATAAAAATGAAAAACACTTTAGTAAAACTAATAGCTGTGTCACTCATCATGGTTACATCAATTCATGCTGCGGAAAAAAACAAAGAAAAATATAAAGATAAAATTTTACGCTCGACTAGTAATTTATGTTGGACAAGTAAAGAGAATTTTTTTAATTCGATTTCAATTCAACCAAATGAAAGTAATGTTTTTAAAGATATTGATGCTTGCTTAAAAGCGGGCGGTAAATTATCGAAGAGCGAGCTGGCATTATCTGATTTAAGCGCGAACGAAGAGAATGATAAAAAATCGAAGGTAGAGAAAGCTACCAATAAATTTTATGGCATAAATTGGGGGCTAGGATTTGCTTATACTAATACTGGTGTTGAAAGGGTGATTGAAGTTGGTATAGATTCAGAAGAGGTTATTGTTGATGGTAATATGACCACGGTTAACACAGTTAATCTCTCAAAGAGTAAAACCTCTAACGTTATAGCAATGCTAGAAACTCATTACTTTTTTGGTAAAGAAACAGCTAAACCTGGATATGAATTAGATTGGGCACATGGCCCTTATATCGCTATTGGGATCACTGGAGAAGATAAGTCAATCGATCCTCTTTCTGTTTTTGGGATGGGGTGGATGGTTGGTTTTAAACGTCAAGACGGCACCTCGTTTAATATTGGGTTGGGTTATTTCATTGACAGCACCGTAAAACAGTTAAGGCGACCTTTAGTCGATGGTGGAACAACCACTATAACTGATGCTACTAATCTCACAGTAGAGCGAGATGAAGAAGGTTATATGTTGATGTTTTCTGCTAATTTCTAATGTATTTACTACTGCCGAATATTCTTTTATTCTCATTAGAAGCGTAAAGAGGGACAATAAAAGAAAAAGTGTGCTTTATAATTTTTTTCTTATTTTTTAATAGCGTAATTCTTGAAGCAAAAAACAAAAAAGAGCAAGCTGGTAAGATACTTAAATCTTCGACCAGTAATTTATGTTGGGGTAGTGAAGCGCGATTTTTTAATCAAAGCAAGGTCGAAACCGATGAGTCTAACGTTTATGATAGTTATGATGATTGTGTAAACGATGGAGGGGAGCTTGCACAATCTAATAACAATGGAATGCTCAAGGAAGTAGTAGCTCTACAAAGTAACAACGAGGAACTAGAGGACACTAATTTTAGCTTGGTAATTGCTTTAGTTGCGTCGATTTTTACTATTGTTGGAACTGTTATAACTGCAGTGATAAAATTAAAAACGTTAATCTCGATCATGACTTGAAGAGGGTGATTCTGTTGGGAAAGATATTCGAGCTAGAGCGTAATGGGGTTGAACTCTCAGAAGATATTGTTAATCGGGTAAATAATTTTAATAACAATTAATCAGTGTGTAACAACAGATACTTAACATAAAGGAACTTAAAGTATGTCCAATATTCTTGCTAACTCAACTTCAGAACTTAATCAAATTGAAGAATTGCTTCGGAAAGATACCCCCTCTTATAGACAAGCATACAGCGATCGAACAGCTTGGATCATGGCGTGTTGTTCGGAGTTAGCATATCTCAGATTCAACCCGTTATTTTCAAATGAAAAACACAAGCAATACTTTATTGATAACATTACTAAACTCATCAATAAGAAATCACAATCTTCTTTGACTAAAGTTCTCGGTATTGTTGGTTACGATGCAGATAAAGAAAAACAACAACTTATCAATGAATTAGAAACCTTAAACATTAGGTTGATTAAGACATTTGATTCTGATGGAACACAAGCGATATTGGTGTCGTTCAAAAAATCTCTTATTCTAGCTTTTAGAGGAACTGAAGCGACCAGTATTAAAGACATTAAAGCGGATGCAAAAGCAAATTCAATTGCGTGTGATAGTGGCGGAAATATTCACTCAGGATTTAGTGAGGCGTTTGACTGTGTGAGGTTAGAAGTTGAGAAGATACTCAATACGGATGAATTAAAAGATAGACACTTGTTTATTACGGGTCATAGTTTAGGGGGAGCGTTAGCTACAGTAGCAGCTAAAAAACTAACCCACCATGGTGGATTGGCAGCTTGCTATACATTCGGCTCACCTCGCGTAGGTGATGAAAAATGGATAGAAGCCATTAAAACACCAATATACAGACTAGTTAATGCGGCTGACTGTGTGACCATGTTGCCACCAAGCTCCGAAACGGTAACCGTTGTTGCGTGGTTATTTCAATTTATCCCCTATATCGGAAAACCAATTCGAACTTTATTACTGTCTAAATTAGGTGGTTATCTCCATTGTGGCAATATGCGCTATTTAACGAATACCGCTCAAGGTCATGTAAACAATGTTAAGTTATTGTATTCAGTGAGTCTTTTTTATCGGATTAAAGGATTGCTTATTAAAAAGTTACGTTGGAAACGTTTTTTAGGCGACCATTCCATGAGTGTCTATCGTAAAAAGCTTATGGTTATTGCGAAGAGTAGAAATATAGCGAAAAAATAAGAACAAATGAAAAAGAGGTTGTCTATAAAAAACACAATGTTAATTTACTTATAAAAGGAGTTTGAAATGTTCAATCATATAGCGTTAGTTTCAGAGACAAATGAAGTACCTAATTGGCAAGTTCAAATGGTAGCTGCAGCCTTACAAATTCAAGTTAGTCGAGATTTTACGCCTATATGGGGTATTGATGCGACGGTCAGTGCCTTTGATCAATTGAGTGACGTTCCTAACGGATACTGGCCAATTATTATTAGAGATGATATTGGTTTTCCCGGTGCTGCTGGAATACATCTGGATAAAAATAAAAAACCGTTCGGCTTAGTGCAGACATCAAATCGTTGGTCGTTAACCGCCAGTCATGAAATACTCGAAATCTTAGCAGATCCAATGGGGAATAATACCATAAGTGCACAATCAATTAAGCCAGATCAACAAATTGTAGAGTATTTAATTGAAGTATGTGATCCCAGTGAGGCAGAAGAATTTACTTATCAAATAGATGGCATTATTGTATCTGATTTTTACACGCCAGATTATTTTTTACCTAAGCCATCTGGCAATGTTAGATATAGTTTTACAGGCGCAATTACAGCGCCACGAACAATATTAAAAGGTGGATATATTAGTTGGCTAGATCCGTCAACTGGGCGCTGGTGGCAACAAACATGGTTTAGTGGCGAAACGCCGATATTTGTTGATTTAGGGATAATCGATACCAGTACTGAAAGTCCACGTTCACTAATTGATAAGTTAACGGTTGCTTCAAGAAAAAATCCCGGTTCTATTTGTGGGTTGCCAAAAGATAATGCGTTAGTCGTGGATCAAGCAATCTTGTTTAATGGTGCAAATAAAACCAATGCAAAACGGGCAAAAGAATGGAGCAATTTAATAGACGAATTAAAATCTAGCAACAGTTAAATAAACTTTAAATAGTTACTCCTTGCTAATGCGAATAAACTAACACAAGCTATCTTAATTGAATTTACCGCAAACTCACTTTCAAGGGGAAATATGGACAATTTACTCTCAGGCCTTTCGTCAATATTCTTTGATTTAGAAATAGTAACTAAACTCAATAATGAAAACCCTGTTTTAGTTTTCGCTGTATCTTGTTCGATAGTAGGGGCTATGGCCGTTGTTTTAGATTTCATCATTTATTTTCTTAAGGGTAGCTCTTTGCTTAATTTAAAACATGGTAAACAATCGTTTCTATTTTTATTCGCTTGGGCTGTAGGGGCTTTAATTATTGGATGGGTTGGCCAGTTAGCTAATATATTTGTTGTGAGTGTAAGCGCTTCAGCGCTTGTTGGTTTTACTTGGCCAATAATATTTACGAAATATATTAAAGAAAAAGCCAAATTAGAAAACGAAGATGAACCAGAGCAACCATTAGTAGAGGAAAGTTGATATGAAATTTTATTCAAGTTTAATTGATTCGAATGTTGGTTTTCGTCAAGAGAACGAGGTGATCAGCACAATCACATCATCAAAGAATTATAAAAATGAGACTTTCTCAAATGCTAAGACATTAAACTTCTTTGAAACGTCTAAACAACGAAGTTACCTAATAGCTACTAATGAAATGGTTTACTGTGTTGTTGATGATAAAAGAAAAGAAGCACCTAGAATAAACTGGTCTGAAAAGAAAGAGCAGTTTGCTAAAACAGATATAAAAATTAGAGATAAAACCAATAAAACCGGTTTAGTTGATTTTGGGGACAACCATAAAAACTGGCTATTTTCGAAGGCAAAACTCCAGGGGAAAGAAGACTTTAAGGAACAAATTTCCAAGTTACTTACGAATGATTTCGATAATTAAACATTCAATAAAAATTCAATTGGTTTATGAGGGAGTTGTTGCTGGTCGCCGTAGTTCCTCATATCCATTAGGTACTGATGATTATCAACGTGTAAATACTAAGCTCCAAGAGTTAATAGCAAACCGCTAATTAGGAATGAACATACTCAAACAAAATAACGAGAACAAGGAATAGAAGAATGTTATCAGAAGCCTCAGCGTTTGCATCAATTGTTGGATTAATAACGACATTTGTTAGTAATCAAAAATCTAATCAACAAACCAAATTAAGTGATTTTAAGGCTTGGCTTGAAGAGCACCGCCATGAAGATCTAATTGATCTTTTGGAGAGTAATCAAAAAACGGCTATTGGAATTAAAGCATTGCTAAACAAGCAAGGAAACGATCTACAGACGAGCATCGATGAAATAAATGGTGCAATTGCTATGATTGCACATCATATGCCTAATTTTTCAATGATAGCTGAATCCATTGTTCCAGGCATCGAATTATCAAATCAAGCCGTGGACGTATTGAGGCAAGTTGTAGAAAGTGATGCTAGAGAAATAATGGACACTAAACTACAAGGAGGTGTTATCTATCATTTAATACCAGGGAGTCTATTGGAGTTTAAAGAGGCGCAGTTTATAGAGGAAGACTTTTCAATATTGACTAAGCTTGGTTTTTTCACGCATGATAGAACACCTAAAGGCTCAAATATATATAAACCGTCGAGAGCAGCGTATAAATTTATTGCAAACACAAATAAAGAATCGTCGGGAAGTTAAATATCAGTTCGAGCAGAGGTTAATCAAGCTTGGCATGAGGCAAGTAAATGAACCAAAATAACGAGATCAATTTATAAAAGAAATGCAGTAGTGTCAGTTAATGAAAGTGCGCCGAAAAAAATTATTGACCGAAGTACTCTAGTAAAGTTAGCGGATGTACTCGATTTGTTAAGTGATGAAGACAGTGCTTCCTGTACTGTGGGGAGATGAGGAAGCTCGCATTTAATAAATTACCGCGAGAGGATATGCCTAAAGTGATCGACTACTGTGAGTCACCCTCTGATTACATAATTAATGAAGATGTTGAATCAAAATAATGAAAATGGTAGATACGATGGATGATCAAAAAGTAATAATTGACAAGAATGGTAGAAATATAATATTAAAGACTTCTGATGGGTATTCTGTTGTTGATGCTTTCTTTGAAGGGGGGCTGGTCGGTAGTTTTCATTTTGATGAGCGCGAAGAGTGCAATGATAATACTTATTTTTTAGTAACAAATATGCATCTAGAAATGTTACCTGGCTTTAAAAGAAAAGGGATTGGAACAGCAATAATTAATTGGGTTAAGGAAAGCACAGATCTTGCAGTGACATTTGGACGAGATGATGTCCTCCAGTGTGAAGATGGCTCGCACTTGACTGGTGATGGGCCAGCATTTGCTGAGCATATATACGAAAATCAGCGTGTAATAAACTCATCTGAACCAAAATAACGAGGTCAATATGACACCTAATAACGATGCTACCTAAATGAGCTTGTTTCATAATTCTTTTTCAAGAACAGAACCGTTAAACTTGATATCGAATAGATTAGATTTACCTTACGTAAAGATAAAAGGACAGTACGAAGTGAACACTAAAATATATTATTTTATCACAATCTTTTTTCTCACATTTAATGCCATCGCAAATGAACTGGACGATGGGATTTCAGCATATAAAGAAAAACGTTATACGGAAGCTCTGCCTCTTTTAAAGAAAGCCGCTGGACAAGGGCATGTTGAGGCGCAGTATAATCTGGGCAATATGTATGCCTTTGGCCAAGGCGTCCCAAAAGATATTAAACAAGCAATGAGTTGGACTCGTAAAGCCGCTAAGCAAGGGGATGTAAAGGGGCAGTATAATCTGGGAACTATGTATGACAATGGGCACGGCGTCCCAAAAGATATGACCAAAGCAAATAAGTGGATTAAGGCTGCTTATGATGGTAGCGACACCAGTATTTCAGCAAAGGCTAAAACAATATGGGATGAACACCAACTATGGAAGTATTAAGCGATTGTTTAACTTAAAATAACTTACGATTTATTTGAAAGGAGCTCATGCAAAAGAGCAAAATTTTAATCTGTAAAAAGAAAGGTGTTCTAAGAATTCGGGTAAAACTTGTGAATTTCTTTAATGTATATGCAACAAAATAACGAGAATATAATATGAATAATTTCAAAATTGTAATTTGCATACTTGCTTTAATTTTTAACTCTTCAGCTAATGCTGAATTAATTTGCAAGGGGAAAGGATTTGGTCTTTTAGCGACCTATACGTTTTCTGCATCTAAATCAAAAGACCTTTCAATTCACATAAAAACCATTTTGGATGGTAAAGTTGACGCTGATTATAAAGGAATAGCAAAATATCAATCTACATCAATTACAAACTTATTTGGCAAGGTGTATAGAGGTGAAAGTTATTATGTTTTTTCTCCAGATAAAGATTCTTTTTCTGAGCTTATAGCGATAGATGACGATTTGTTGTCTATGGCGAGATCAAGGCCTATGAGCTCTTCAAGTACAGGTAATTTCATAAAGTTTTCTTGTTTAGGCCTTCTATAGTGCCATTCATGATTATGGATAAGCTTCCTATAAGGAAATAGTAGAATATGAGCCACAATAACGAGGATTTGAGTATGACGAATGAGGATGCTTCAACAAAAATGTACGTTGAACCAACGACAGATGAAGGGATAAAAAAAGAAAAAGAAGAGCTAGGTAATTTATACACATCTAAAACTGATTTACTTATACGGCATAAAGTTTTAAATATTCTTAGGTTGACAAGAATTGACCAAGATTCATCACCGTCAGATAAAGATATTGAAAACAACTTAATTACTACTGATCTTTTTGTTGAATATGATATACAAACTTTAACAAAAAGAGCTATCGGACATTCTAGAAAAGGGAATTTATATTTTTACTTAGCCGTTTTAATATTTAGCACCGGAGTCGTTTTTTCGTTTTCGCAAGTTTTTGAATTATGGGGGACGTCTTCTGTAGATATGATGAATGACACTGAATATCCAGCCTTAATAACTTCTCTTATCAGAACATTTACTGCTTATGGGTTATTGGTGCTTACGGGTGTTACTTTATGGAAACAAAGTAAAGCCCAACTTGATCAAGCGGAAAGAATATTCGAGAAAAGAAGATCTAATAGAATACTACGATTATTTGTACATCTTAATTCTGGCGTGATCGAATTAGATGAAATGCAACGTATTCTGCAATGGGGTACAACTAACGCTAATGCATTTAGTTCGTTGGAGACCAATGCTCAAGCCCCAGTCGGTAAACTGATTGCTGACGTTTCAAAAATGTCAAACTCTGTTAACCTTAAAAAAACAGATAACAAATGACTTTCTTAATTGGTATATTTTTATGAACCAAAACAACGAAAAAAGAAATTAAGACAGTGGCCTCAGTTGAACGTACATTGGAAGAGCTAGAATTTTCGCTGATAGAGCAACTTAGATTGTTAAGAAAAGCGTGTGGAAACGATGATGATTGGGATTTTACAGAAGTTCATAATGTTGTTATTCGCCTAAGAGTGCTTTTACACGAAACACCTAAAAGCCATAGTCTTTTATCCCAAGTTAAATTAAGAGAAGGAATATTTCTTCACTCAATTGGTCCAGGAAACACTTTAGTAATGCCATCTACATCAGGCCCTTGGCCTCGTTTTTTAATGCCTTATCGGCCTTGGTTAGAATCAGATTGTATAACTTTTGATGATTGGTGGGAAAATACACATATAAATGTTTCTAAATATAGTGCTTCTCGAAAGGAGATGGTGGCTATGCTCGCAAATCAAGAAGGTGGTGCACATGTGGATCCCAAGATAAAAGTTGGGCTTGCAGAATTAAGAAGAAAAGGTACTGGTTGGAGTGTTTTTAAAGGAGGTGGGAGTAGTAAGCCTATGCAAGGATTTGAAACAGCTACAGTTCGAGCAATAGGTTTCGAGTTACTTTGGTCTTTAGAAAAAGCACATGGTTTATATTTGAGTGGGCTACGAGAAAAATATGGAGACATTGTTGTTGATAAAACCTACATGTCTAATTCACACCCTATCTAACCAAAAGAATAAATGGTTGTTAA
>JQIA01001697.1_pt1 | contig 11799 bp, 11 predicted proteins | sample 811431 | NCBI WGS metagenome assembly JQIA01 (sample SAMN02998118, study PRJNA258478) | marine sediment metagenome | biome: marine; feature: seafloor; material: sediment; isolation source: oil-polluted sediment collected from 3 locations (0.5 km, 0.7 km and 0.9 km)... | place: USA: Gulf of Mexico ... | reverse complement strand
TGGTATGATGCTCCTCCTCCGTCACTAAAGAAAATACAGTCTCCAAGGTTTGTTGCTAACGTACAGTTGGTGTCATCCGAAGGGGGGTTGAATAAAGCACCTGAATCAGTCACGCCATTAAAAGACATACGTAAAAGGGTTGTTGATAACCCCGCAGGATATTGTGTCAACGCGGCACTGCTGATAAGGCTTGTCTCATCATCTGCGTTTCCGCCACCACGTGTTGATTGTGTGACCGCATATGATAACGCTGCAAAAAGCGCCACTGCGATCAAAATAAGAAAGAGTACGTTTCCTCTCTCTGTCCTTTTTTGTTCATAACCCATAATAAACTCCTTTTTTGGTATTGCCCTAATTATTATTCGACTGAGATTGTGTTTAATGAAATGACTGCAGCCAATTTATCGCCCTTACACTCTCGTCCTACACATAAACTTTCAAGATTGGCTACCCAACCTCTTTTGATGTTTACAATGTGTCCTGTCGCTTCGCGAAACTGAGGGTAAGCGCCTAACGATTTTCCAATCACCGTTATCTTATTCTTATTAACGCGAAATTCAAGCCCAGTATAAACAGAGCCCATATTCTTAACGAACTTATCAAGCTCAATTTTACTAATTTTCTTCTTCGTAATCTTAGGGAGAGAAGGCTGTATAGCCCTTTTTTCCGCTAATTCTTGACGAAGTTTCGAAAGTTCTTGTGTGTGGACCATTGTGTATAGTCCTAGTCCTGCGGTACTTGCCCAAGCGATACCAGCAGCAATAAGAGCCGCTTTCCCGACATGATCAGGAACAGATTCTAAAAACCTGTTCAAATCCCCGCTTGCCTCGGGTTTTAAATATTTAGCAAGCTGATTAAAGTTAAAATCTTGTCCGCTCAAAATTCAATACCCGTATATACCATTCTTATTATTAACATAATTATAAGCCATAACCCATTAACAAAATTTAAATAAAATTCTAAATAATTTACCATACATCTCTTACTTTGTACCTCGAATTCGTATCCGTCCATCCTTTGAAGGCTTGTCTTCAACAATTTTTGCACTAAGTTTTGGGTTTTTCGTTGTTGAAAAAGCAGGAGGAACAAACGCTTCCCAACTTACTTTACCCTTAGAGATTGTGTACTTAAGAAGCGTGCCATCAATCTTATAGAGCTCGTCCAATAACTGCTGAACACGGATATTATGAGTAATAATATCGCTTTGCATAGCCTTGTACGAATCTTCAATAAGTGTATTTGATGCCATTTTTGTATCTCTTGTCACTTTATCAAGGCTGTTTTGTGTAAAGAAAAGAGAGATATTTGAGAAAAGAAGAATGGACAGCAACAGACAGGAGAGCGCAACACCACTTAGAACGAGGGTTCGTATAAGGCCTCTTGCAAGTTTTTCTGTTTTTAGCTGTCTGTTTTTCCATTCAATAACGTATGGATTGTCTTGCCCAATTGTTACAAAGTTTGTGTCCATACTTTGAATTTTCGGCAAAATTGTTCTACTTGCACCAATGAAGAGCTGTACACGACCCGTCTCTTCACTCCATCTGAGCGCTGCGGCACTCGCATCTTGCTCGTAAATATATACAGTTTGTTTGTCAATAAAGTCAGGATTTCCTGGAAGTGCCGTCACAATAGGGCACCAACTATCAGGGGCTGACGCTAATGAATCTGAAGGCGTTGCAAGGTAGGTGATTTTGTTATTTGCAAGGTCAACGGAGTAAGTAAAGTTTACTTTCTCGGTTGCGCATGCCTGTGACGCGGCATTCCATACAGCTTCAACCTCCATACCAACAACATAAGGCACTTCACCTGCAATAAGTTCAACAGGAAGAAAGGGAGATAAATCTTCTTTAAAGTCACTGAGCTCACCCGCAATATAATCAGATATACCAGCCTTTGGAGAGCGCGCTTCACGCTCTTCTGTAGCCTTTTCTACAGTTTCTTCAGTCATCTCTGGTGCGCGCATAGGCTTGTCTTGAGAACCTTTTTTCCCAAACTTGGCAATTAGTGCTTTTAATTTTTCAGCAATTGATTGCTGTTTTGAAATAATAGTCATTACATTGCACCTTCCAGAAGTCCACCCATCATACTATCCATACTCATATTCATAACTGTTAACGCATAAATTGCACTCCCGAAGGCAAGTGCTAAGTAAAGCCCTGTTAGAACAAAAGCGAGCCAAACGATGAGCTTGTGTTTTGTCTTTGAAGACTGCGTCCGCATCTCTGCAATCGCAATCATGATTGTAGCAACCTGATCCAAGTCAGACAAGGTTGCAAGCTCTAATCTTTCCGCTTTTGTAAGGGGTGGTTTATCAAGCGCCGTTCCTAAACTAATACCGCGAGATAGCATTTCCTTGGCATCAGACCAATATTGGGAAACTTCGGGCACAGATGTTGCGTTTGAAGATTCTTCGAGTGTATCACTAATTGGCACATGTCCTTGAAGCATTCGCGCGGCGGCAGCCATAGAATCGGAGAACCCTAAATCTCGTAAATACCCACCAATTAACGGAATTTTTCGAACAATACGTGCGGTTGGCCAATCTGTTTTCCCTCTGTTCAGGATAAAGGAAAAGACTGCCCATGCCATAAATGCACCCATCGCAAACGCGAAGTAAATAAGAACATCCCATGTTAGTTCTAAATTTCCGACAACATTGTTAAACTTTTCAAGCTCATCAGGATCAGTTGGTGCATTTCCTTTAAACCACTCAATCACCATACCTTTTCCCCAAAAGAGGGATTGCACAATGGTGAACACATCAAAACCAAGCCATGCCATGGTTCCCATGATCGCCTGATTGTTCTTGCGCTTTTGCGTAATCGAATGGATGGCGTGGGGGATTCCTTCAGCCAATTTGTTGGCACGCTCACTTGCGGAGAGAATAGATAACGTACCATGGTCAAAAATATTAAGTGATTTAAGCGCGTCAATGACGCCAAGTCCTCTTGAAAGGGCTTCTCGCGCAGGGGCTAAGATATTTTGTCTGCGAGGATTGGTCTCAGATTCAATCATATTCCAAAATGCAACGCCTGGTGATGTTGCTGTTGATCTAAACTGAATACCTCGTAAAAGTTGAACTTGCCACCATGTAGAGCGCGCTAGAATACGCTCTAAGGGTGTCCTCTCATGAGGGCGGATGCTCAGGACATGGCCTCCCATTTTTTGAACAGCATTACGGACATCGTGGCGCGTAGGAAGGTAGAAGGATTCCTCTTGAGTGCGGACTCCATTTCTTGTCTCAAATGCGATTTCAACGATCCATTGTTGCATGAATTATAAGTGCTCCTATCTTTCTATAAGTCCAAGTAGGATATGGCCGATAGAGGGTCAATTTGTCCACTGACAACAAGGTCAATCAACCCACCTTGTCGGGCATAACTTTCTACTCCCTCTTTATTGGCAAGGTCATTGACGTTCGTCATAAGGGCTTTGTAAACATCGTTTCTTTCAGAAGGGCCAAGACCAATCATAAGCGCATCGAGCAAGAGTGTTCGTCCTGCAATTCCTGTTCTGTTGCATAGCTCACATCCAGAAGCGTTATGCCGTCTAATCATTGTTTCTTCTGGAATATCAAAAATTTTAAGATCATCGGACGCCATAACATCCCCAATTCGTTCGCGGTGGGCGCAAGCTTGGCACAATGTTTTAACGAGGCGTTGGTTAAGAATACACCTGACTTGTTGCGCAAGCGTAAAGGTAGAGGACCGTTCTCGCTCTGCCGGCATCAATGATTTTAGACGCTCAAAGGTTTGCAATGCGGTGTCGGCATGAACTGTAGAAATAACGGTATGTCCAGATTCTGCGGCTTTTAGTGCTGTTTCAACAGTATGGCTATCTCGAAGTTCCCCAATGATAATATAATCAGGGTCATGTCGCATGGAGGCACGGATCAAATCGGAAAATTCTCCACCAGGCATTCCTGGGCGCACTTGCCATTGCGTGGCGTAACGAAGTTCATATTCAATCGGGTCTTCAATTGTCAAAACATGACGACGACGACGGTCAATTTCTTGGATACACGCATACATAGTCGTGGTTTTCCCAGATCCTGTGGGACCTGAAAGGATGATCAATCCACCTCCCCCTTTAATCTCTGGGGAGAGGAGCTTCTGCAAAGTTGCCCCAACAGCTTCATGACGTTTAAAGAGTTCGTTGAAACCGCGTAGGGCAGCTCTATCAAGCAAACGCATTGTAATCTTCTCACCGTCTTGAGCTTGTGAGCCAGCAGCAACACGTACATCAATTGTACGACCTTGCCAGACGAAACTAAAACGGCCATCTTTTGGCGTAACGCGGTCACCAAAGTTCATGCCTGCATCACGTTTAAGGAGGGTTGTCAGTCGTGCCATTGCGTCACTTGGAAGCAAATGCATAGGCACGATATCTCCATCAATACGGTAGCGTATCCAGTTTGGAGCATCTGGGTTGTTGTCTTGAACAAGATGAATATCAGACGCACGCATTTGCAGTGATTCTGCAAGCATATCCCGTACAAATTGATTAAGAAGAAGTCCGTTATCTGTGTCTGCTAACCATTCAGCTAGCGTCTTTTCACAGCGATCCGTAGACAAGTCATTCACGGCCTGAAGTGTTTTTAACAGCTCTTGGCGATCCCAAACTTCTATTTCGAGTGTTTCGACGTAATAGCTACTGCGGTTGGCGGCGGAAATCAAAAGATCCTTTTGTTTGTCGTTTAACTCGCTTAATGGTGCAACTTTCAGGATTCCATCTGCAAGACCAATGAGATGAATATTAAGCGGTAACCAGTATTGAACGGGAAGGTTTGAACGAAGAGCATCTCCTGTTGCTGTATATTTTGTACCTTCTTCATCATCGGCTGTATGAGGCGCCGTTGCACCAGCAAGGTCAAGAAGTTGCTCAAGGGACATAGATTTCCCTTGGTTAACAAAAAGGTTACGTTCCTTTTGCACCATGTCTAGATAGCGTTCACGCCCATCATGCGCAATCAAACGGCGATCAGGCTCTTTACGGCGCTCTACACCGTTATAAGAGCCTAGATTAATCTTACGACGATCTGATTTTTGGGCACGGTTTTTGCTGGGTGTGTCATTGTTCATTATTCGTTATCATCACTAGTGGTTGATGCACTGGATGATAGAGAGCGGTCAAACAAAAGGTTGATTTTGTCCGCCCCGTTTTTAAACTCGATTCCTGTGGCTTTTATTGTGACTTTCCATTCAACACCACCTAAGACAACAGGAACGGCATGTTTAATAATGCGACTTCCTCCTGGTCCTGAAATGATGGCACTTTTAGTCGAGTGTGACGTAATGATAAACCCAGATAAGGAATCTGCTTTTCTGTATTTATTGCGCACGATTCCGTCGCGCTCAACGATGGCTTGGGAATCTTTGCTTATGGCACGGTCTGCGTCCCCTCGAATAGGAACAACGAGGATACCGCGTGCACCACTATGTACAACTTGTAAATCGTCAAAAATAGCGCCTTCTCGAACAGGCACCCAACGAAGGGTCAACGGACAGGCTTCAATCGGACGAAGTACGGTACCTTCCTGACATCCTTTGTTAAGAACAGAAAGTCCGTTGTCTGTACCTGAGAGCTCTATGTTGCTAAGCGTGAGATCGGCATCTCCCACATTAACCAGAGATAGAGAAATAGAGGCTTCATTTTCAAGACCAGATTCAAAATCAATTTCCTCTTGAGACGAGACAAGAAGCCCGCGCCCAGGAACCGCACTTGGAAAAATTGTAGCAACTTCTGTGCTATCAGGTGTGAATTCACCTGTTATAGGAATGCTAGCAACTTTTGAAGAGCCAGAATGTTGAATAATAAGAATACCGTCCGCTTTACCCTCTTGTTGCGGTGCCCATGTTATGGTGGCAAGGCATGCTTGGCTTGGGTTTAACTCTTTACAGTCATGGTCAAGTCTATATCCAGATTGTGATGATGTGTTAATCGTGACAGAACTTATCGCTAAGGGTTTGGCTGTAACGTTTCTTAAAATTACGGATTTAATTAAAGGTTGGCTAGAAGAAAGGCTACCAAAATCAATATCATTTGGAATAGCTTCTACATCGCTAAGAACATTTTGATTGTCAGAAGACCCAGACTCAACATCGCCTTTAAGTGTTGTGGTTGTAAGTTGAGAACGACCGTCATGTTGGATAAGCATTTCAACGCGCCATGAACCAGTTTGAAGCCCCTTAACCTGAACTACGATAGGACATTCCGCTCCGCCAGGAAGAGGTTGTCCAGAGCAATCATTGAGACTGATTTCCGCAGATACGGTAGAAGAGGGGTAAAGCTTAATTCCTTTGATGTTAACAGGTCGCCCGCCTTCGTTTCTAAATAGAGTAACTGTTTGTCCTGTTGAGCCGAGTGTAATCTTCCCACCATCAAATTCTTTTTCCGTTGCGGCCAATCCACCAGCAGCAGAATTCACAGAGGATCCAGAACGAGGATCAAAAAAACCTGATGATGCGTACCCTAAGCTCGGGGCTAAACAGTACATCGTGATACAGGACAAAATAAAAGATTTTGTCGAGATGTTATTCTTACGGTGATTAAGCGGTGTCTTCGTCATGTTCTGTCTCACGTCGGTTATCTAATGTATTTCTTCAGTAAAATCAGTGAGAAAATACAGGTCTTACTGGTACATAATCCTCTTCTATGACCTTAATTTCGGGAAGAGGGTTACCGATAGGTTTTTTTTGTCGATCATTAACTATAATTGGAAGAGGTTTATATTCTTCTAATGGGGGTGCTTTCTTCATAGGAGAAACTGCTGTAATCGGTTGTACCGATGGAACAGGAGATGGGAGCTGTTTTGCCATGTTTACTTTGTCAATAAAGGCCTGCGTTGAATTTTGCAGTTGTCTTGCAGACTCTGCGCGGAGGTCTTCGAATTGTCGTGATGTTGGCGTTGTATATATAATCACACGAGGACGAAGAAGGAAGACAAGTTCAACATTACTTGTTTGGGCGGTTCGACTTGATGGGAATATCGGCTCTTGAATACCAGGTCCCTCTTTAGAGAAATTATCAATTTCACGCACAAGTCCGGCAATAAGAAGGGAATCTCCTGGGCGAATTCTAACCTGTGTAGAAAGCTCTCTCTCAGTTGTTTGTGGAAGCTGAACAATAGCATCTGGGTTGTCATCAAAGGTGTCTATGCTTCTCACTTCTTGAAGAAGGATATCAATGTTTCCGTAAACCGTGGCACTATCCCAGCTTGCACCAATATCGAATGTGAACCCTGTATCAACAGAGTCTGTTGAGGTTGAAACTGTAACGGCGCCATCATCAACTGAACGTGTGATTTCTGATACAAAGTTTTGTGTGTCAGCAACGCGGAAACGTGCGCTAGAGCCAGACATTACTGTTACTTGAGGCTGAGAGATTGTTTTAACTGCGCCATACTCGGAGATAAATTGGAACACATTGTTACCGTCAAAGGCTACACCATTTGTTGTCGGCAACCCTATACTTACAGGAGAGCCAAGCGCAGGGCTTGCTGCACCGGCCAGGTTAACACCAATTTCGTACTTTCCAAATGAGTCAATACTCTCCCAGTCAATACCTGTTGAGTTCCCAGAGTTTAATGACACTTCCCAAATATAAGTTTCAAAGATGATAAGGGCAGTGTTCGCTCGAATACGTTGAAAGTAGCTCTCTGCAACTTCTGAGTTTCTCTGAGAAGCTCTGTACACAAGCGTTCTTGTGGAATTATCTGTGATAACGGTTCCGCCAACAATTTCTTCAATGGCACTTGCTACGTTCGTCAGAAACTCATCAGCATCTCCAACAGGTGGAATAGTTACTGTGAAAAGCTGTGTGTCCTTAACAATGAGGATACCGTTTTCAAAAGAACAATAAAGATCCGCAAGGCTACAGACACGAGAAACAACAGTCTCCATCTCCCCCTTAAGGTTTGTGACTGTAATCGGACTGTCTAACCCGTCCTCAGATTCAAAAGCAATCGGAATGTCTGTACCATCTGTAATGAGTTGCAACGCGCCACCAAGTGTTTCTCCGCGGAGCTCAAAAGGTCCTACAAATTTTTTCGGAAGAGGATGGGAAAATGAGGCTTCTGGAACAAGAACATCATGCCCAAGGGGTAAATATGTAATGGCGTCAGGGACTTCATTAATCGCTTTTTGGCGTTCTTTCGCAAATTTAGGAGAGGGAATATTTACATTCCGCGTGTCGGGTGCAGTAACTTGCGCACATGATCCTAAAATTAATGCGGCAGATATACTTAAGTACGTTAAAGGTTTAACATGATGTTGCCACTTTGGTGGCGTTGATTTTCTGAAATAGTTGATCATGTATATACTGTTTCTTGTTGTCTCAAGCAGAGCACCTATTGTTCTGCTATGTGTTACTCTGGATTGATCTCGCAACCATTTTCAAGAGCCTATCCTTTTCAACGGGTTTCATCAAGGTGGCCTTAACCCCAAGCTGACTAGCGGCACTTAAAAGGTCTGGATTTTGATCTCCAGTAATGAAGATTACAGGTGTATTGTTGTTCTTCGCACGTAATGATTTTGTGAATTCAAGCCCATCAACAGGCTCCATGCGGATATCTACGATAATCAATTCAATATCATCTGAAACAAGGTTAAGAGCCGTTAAGCCGTCAATGGCTTCTATGACTTCATAGTCAGCGCTTTCAAGAAAAAGCTTGATTTGCATTCTTACAAAGTCGTTGTCTTCTGCCAGAAGGATTTTTGGTAAAGGTGAAGTCAAGAGAGAAAGCCTAACGAAATAAATGGATAATATAAAGAGTAAAACACATACATCGAATCGTAAATATAAGCAACTATAGTACCCTAAAAAGGGAATTTCTGTAAATACCCCATTGCGGGGGTGTGGAGTTGAGGTGAATGCGTATTAATTTCCCAGATTGTTTTTAGGGTCTTGATCTCCCTTGCAGAAAAGAATAGTTTCCGTGACATGGATTTTGCTTTGTTGATGATCGCGTTCTTTTCGTTCTTGATAGCAATAACTCTCTTGGGGGTTTTGGCGGTAATCGACTTTAAGACCATGTTTCTTCCAAATAAATATGTTTTTCCCTTCGCTATACTGGGTGGTGTGTTCCATTTAAGCACACAGTTTGTATTGCTCTCCCCTTTAAGTATGTTGGTTGGTGGGATTTTGGGGTATGGCCTGCTTTGGAGTATCCGTTTCTTTGGAAATATGTACTACAAAACAGAATCTTTAGGGCTTGGCGATGTTAAATTGCTCGGTGCAGCGGGGCTGTGGCTCGGTATGGAAAATGTTACATTTGCGATGACGTTGGGGGCAATGGCAGGACTTTTACATGGGCTCGCTGTTGCTTATATGCAGTCTAAAAAAACGGGAGAATTTAATATTCATCGTTTAAAAATTCCAGCAGGGCCAGGATTTATTGCAGGAATTCTTATTATGATGTGTGTGGAATTATTTCCAATCTTTTTGAGGTAAGGGATAAATGAAAAATTTACTAGATATTGAAATGATAGCAGTTGAAGACATCAACGCGGTCTTAAAAAAAGCAGATTTTTATAAGAAAGTGCTTCAATCAAATACCACACCAAGCTCGGTTTTGGAGAACAAAATTATTCTGAACATGTTTTTTGAAAACTCGACGCGGACATTAACCTCTTTTCAAATGGCGGCATACAGGCTTGGCGCGAAAATTGTAAATTGGGATGTGTCTTCAAGCTCTCTCACCAAGGGTGAAACATTATCTGATACCATTCAATGTGTTGCAGGATACGGGTTTGATGCCGCAGTCGTCCGCCATAGCGAGTTTAAAGCGCCTTACACAGTTCAAAAGCTCATCAACTGTCCTGTTATAAACGCGGGTGATAGCTGGCGCGCGCATCCGTCGCAAGCTTTGTTAGATGCTTATACAATACAATCCCTTAAGGGATGCATAGATGGTTTGCGCGTCGCAATTTGCGGTGATGTTGCACATAGTCGTGTTGCCAGCTCAAATGTAGAGTTGTTTGGGAAAATGGGCGCAGAAGTTCATATTGTAGCGCCACCCGCACTATTACCTGACATGTCAAAGAAGTCTCATGTGAAAACCTTTGATACATTGGAAGATGGTCTTGTCGGGTGTGATGTCGTAATGATGCTCCGCAATCAAAAAGAACGAATGGAAGCTGCCGATGTCCCCGATGATACGGAATATTTCCATGCTTATGGTCTAACACAAGAAAGATTAGCGTCTGCAAAACCTGATGCCATTGTAATGCATCCCGGTCCAATGAACAGAAATGTAGAGATTTCTGATGATGTGGCAGATGATCCTGCGCGATCAAAAATCTTTGAACAAATGGCAAATGGCTTACCAACACGCATGGCAATATTTGACCTTATATTATCTGGAGAGCGCTGATGGATATAAGTTTTATTCTATCTCTACTCGCAGGATATATCTTTGGCGCGATCCCCTTTGGATTGTTTCTTTGTTTTCTCTTTGGTTATGGTGATATCCGTAAAATAGGTTCTGGTAATATTGGAGCAACCAATGTTTTAAGAACAGGAAATAAGCTTCTCGCCATTATTACATTGGTGCTTGACAGTGGTAAGGGTGCAATTGCCGTTCTGGTTGCCATCTTCTTCTTTGACACTTTGAATATAGGGTTAGTCGCAATTGGTGCTGTTCTTGGGCACAATTTTCCAATTTGGCTGAAGTTTAAAGGTGGAAAAGGGGTGGCAACAACGGTAGGGGCCATTCTCGCACTCTCTTGGCCTGTTGGTATAGCCGTGTGCTTAACATGGGTTGCTTCGGCGGTATTATTTAGAATATCTTCGTTATCGGCACTCATCGCATTGGCGTGTGCCCCATTATTTTCAGCGGTCTTCGGCAATTTTGAATATGTTTATGTAGTCGGATTTCTCACTTTTCTTGTGTTTGTACGCCATCATGAAAATATTCAAAGATTGCTAAAGGGCGAAGAAGCAAAAATTAAATTGAAAAAAGAAAAATAGTAAAACCAGTAATGGAAGAAACAGCGAAACCAGTAACACAAAAAGAGCGCCTTGCATGGCTCAGGCTTTATCGAAGTGATAATGTTGGGCCTGTTACGTTTCGTCGTCTGATATCTAAATATAAAACAGCAGAAAAAGCCTTAGAAGCGCTGCCGGAAATTAGTTTAAGAGGTGGAAAAAAGAGAGCCATTCGTGTTTTTGAAGAAGATCGTGCGTTACAAGAAATTGAAAGTGTAAAAAAACTAGGTGGTCGATTTTGTCTTTCCTGTGATACAGATTATCCAAGCGCACTTAGAGCTGTTGAAGATGGACCAGCGGTTTTGACGCTTTTGGGTAGGGGGAATATTTCACAAAAAAATCCTGTCATTGGAATTGTCGGCGCAAGAAATGCATCCTTAAATGGTCGGCGCTTTACTGAAAAACTAGCAAAAAACCTGAGCGAAAACGGTGTGATTATTGTTTCTGGATTAGCCAGAGGAATAGATACCGCAGCGCATACAGGAAGTTTGAGCACAGAAACATGGGCCGTCGTTGCTGGTGGTGTAGATGTAGTGTATCCACGAGAAAATCAAAAGCTGTACGATGAAATTAAGGAGCGCGGGCTTATTATTTCAGAGAACCCATTGGGAGTTCACCCAACTGCCCGACATTTCCCTCGCCGTAACCGGATTGTATCGGGTCTGTCGCAAGGTGTTGCTGTCATTGAGGCTGGCGTGCGTTCAGGCTCGTTGATCACTGCACGCATGGCGGCTGAACAAGGGCGAGATGTTTATGCTGTTCCTGGCTTTCCAGGGGACCCACGTTCCGCAGGACCGAACAAATTGTTAAAGG
>JQIA01001696.1_pt1 | contig 11805 bp, 13 predicted proteins | sample 811431 | NCBI WGS metagenome assembly JQIA01 (sample SAMN02998118, study PRJNA258478) | marine sediment metagenome | biome: marine; feature: seafloor; material: sediment; isolation source: oil-polluted sediment collected from 3 locations (0.5 km, 0.7 km and 0.9 km)... | place: USA: Gulf of Mexico ... | reverse complement strand
TTTTGAATGATAAAAGAATGGATAGGCTTGACAAAACCTTAAAAATTACTAAAGAAACACAAGCTTCTGTTGATAGTCTTAAAAACAATTTCACCTTCTTAGTTATTGCCGAAGGATGGTGTGGTGATGCAGCCCAAATTGTTCCAATTCTAAATAAAATTGCTGAAGCTTCTCCTAAAATAGATTTAAAAATTGTTCTTAGAGATGAGAATGAGGAATTAATGAACCAATTTTTAACAAACGGTAGTAAATCTATCCCTAAAACTATCATAGTAAATCATGAAAATGAAGTTATAAATTCTTGGGGACCAAGACCTTCTATTGCAACAAAAATGGTATTAGATTATAAAGCAGAAAATGGCAGTTTAGATGCCGAATTTAAAAAGAATTTACAAATTTGGTATAATAAAGATAAAGGCAATAGCACACAAGAAGACTTATTAAAACTACTGAAAGCATCTTAATTTTTAGTTGAATAAATTTAAATACCTTTGTGCCTTAATTATACCTAATGATTGTAAATTTTAAACAAATTCCCGATGAAGGGAAATTATGGGTTTTTCCATCTAACAGGAAGTTTTACCCCAAAGAAATAACAGAACTAAAGAAACGTATTGAAGAGTTTTTAACAGAATGGGATGACCAAGAAGTTGTAATAAAATGTTCTTATAATTTAAAATATGATCGCTTTATTATCATTACTGTTGATGATAACAAAAACAGCTTAAGTCTTCAAGCTCACGACCTATTAATAACATTTATTCAAGACCTTGAAAAAATATATGGCATTGTTTTGATGGATAAAATAAACGTTTGCTATAAGCAAGGTGAATATGTACAATACAAAGATTTGAAAGATTTCAAGAAGATGATGAAAGCAAAAGGGGTTTCTCAAAAAACCATTGTTTTTAACAATATGATTACCACTAAAGTTGAACTAAAATATGATTGGGAGATTAATATTATGGATAGTTGGTTGGGTCGTTTTTTAAAGAAATAACATTCCAAAACCTAGAGATAAACTATTTAATCGTCCGTTTTCAAAATGGACGATTTTTTTTTGATGAAAATCCATGTTTAATATAAAACTGTAGTTTGTTTCAGTTGAAATATGATACCCCACCCCTAATTTATAATAATTCCCTCTCTCAAATCTATTTCCTATCCCTAGTAATTTCCCAAGTCCTCCGTTAACATATAGCTTGTCATCATCTACATGAACCAAATTAAATTTTGTTTCAATAAAATATGGTATTGCTAAAATATCTAAATTCGGATGCCAATCTAGGCCAACATTAAAACCAAGGCTTATAAAATTGTTTAATTCTATATCTACACCATTTCTAAGTAAAATGGCGTTTGGCACAAATGGAGACCAATCTCTTTCTCCTGAATAATCATCATATTCGCCAAAATTATCGTTTAAAGTAAAAGTTGTGTTAACCGTAAAATTATAATAGAAATTCTTTTGAGCAACACAATTAATTGCAAAAAAAATAGCAATAACAACTAACATCTTTTTCATAAAATTTATAGCCTATAAATCAGCTATAAACTTATCAATAGTTGTGCCGTTTTCAACTGAAAATTTTCCAATCTTAGTTCTTCTTAGTTCCGATAAATGCGCACCCGAATTTAATGCTTTCCCAAAATCATATGCTAGAGAACGAATGTAAGTCCCTTTACTACAAACTACTCTAAAATTTACTTTTGGAAAATCAATTTTGGTGATTTCAAACTTTTCAATTACAATCTTTCTGAAGCTAATTTCTGTAGTTTTTCCTTCTCGAGCTAATTCGTACAACCGCTTTCCATCTTTTTTTAACGCAGAAAATATGGGTGGTTTTTGATCAATTTCACCTATAAATTGTTTTGTTACTTCATGAACTAACTCATTAGTAATATGGGCTGTTGAAAATGTTTCATCAACTTCAGTTTCCAAATCATAACTTGGTGTTGTAGCACCCAAGGTAATTTCACCTGTATATTCTTTTACCTGCGCCTGATATTCATTAATTTGTTTAGTAAACTTTCCTGTACAAATTATTAATAAACCAGTGGCAAGTGGATCTAAAGTTCCAGCATGGCCAACCTTTATTTTCTTAATTCCAAACTTTTGTCTAATGTGCCAACGTAATTTATTTACAACCTGAAAGGAAGTCCATTCCAATGGTTTATCTATCAATAAAACTTGTCCGTTTTTAAAATCTTCTTCCTTCATTATTTAGTTGATAAAGTAACTGTAATTGCAATTAGGCCTACTATGAAACAATAAAAAGCAAAATATGAAAGTTTACTTTTTTTAACAATGGCAAGCATCCATTTACAAGCAAATAAGCCCGCTATAAATGATGCTATAAAACCAACTCCTAACACTCCTATTTGAGTACTCTGAAAATTTATTGAACCTATAAAAACATCTCTTCCAATTTTCCCGAAAATCAATGGAACAACCATTAAAAAGGAAAACCGAGCTGCTTGGGTTTTATCTACTCCTAATAATACAGCTGCCGAAATGGTAGCTCCAGATCTCGAAATTCCGGGTAAAATAGCTAGCGCTTGGGAAATTCCAATAACAACAGCACTAAAAAAAGAAACTTTCTTAGTGGTACTTTGCGCTCTATCAGCAAATAATAAAAGCAATGAAGTAATAATCAGCATAAACCCAACTAATAGTATTTCTCCACCAAAAAATTGTTCGAATTCCTTTTCAAAAATTAATCCAATAACTACTGCAGGAATCATAGAGGCTACAATTTTTAATGAAAATCGAAATTCTTCATTCCATCTAAATTGAAATAATCCTTTTAAAATCAATAAAATATCTTTCCTAAATACAACTATGGTGCTTAAGGCAGTAGCAAAGTGCAACACTACTGTAAAAGTTAAACTTTCTTGAGGTATAGAGTTATCTCCTAAAATAACTTTGGCTAGTTCTAAATGTCCACTTGAAGAAACTGGCAAAAATTCAGTTAACCCTTGAATTATTCCTAAAATAATTGCTTCAATATAATTCATTCTTACTTTTTAGACTTTGCCATAATTGCATAAATCTCAATACCTAAACCTATTAGAACTAGTGTAGGCGCTAAACGAATTCTTCTAAAGTTATATATTTCTTCATTAAAAATTTCAGGATTTTCGCTTCCGCCTCCTGCCATTAAAATAAATCCTACAACAATAAAAACCAACCCAATTAGCATAATGCTATAATTCTTTTTTCCTAAAAGAAATTCGCTCTTATTATCTTGTCTTTTTTGTTTCATCTGTTTACTTTTATTGTTTTTTAACGGTCACATGCTGTTCACTATTAATCATTTTCCTTAGTGAGAAAATTATAACATGCTCGTTTCATCGTATTTATTAGTAATAAAGTTCGTCGGTTCTTAAATTCAAGAAACGTTGTGTAGCAAAAAACGTACTAATCCAAGTAATTAGTATACCTAGGCCAATAATTGCTGCAAATAATATTGCTACTATTTTATAATTTGTTAACATCTCAAGTTCAGGAATTGTTGAGTCTACATACATCATAAATGCAAACAATCCTATAATAGCAACTAATGCTCCCCAAAAGCCTAGTTGTATGCTCTTCCAAATAAAAGGAACTCTAATAAACCCTTTTGTTGCCCCAACCATTTGCATGGTTTTGATTGTAAATCTTTTTGAGTATACCGACAAGCGAATAGAACTATTGATTAGAACAACCGCAATTAACGTAAATAACGAGCTAAATAACAACATCCAAAAGCTTAACCGGTTGATGTTTTTAGTTAATAATTCAATTAAAGGTTTATCATAAGTTATTTCAGCAACTATACTTCTTATTAGTAAATTCTTTTCTATTGAAGCCATTTTTTCTGGAGTCACAAATTCGGATTTCAACGAAAAATCAATGGCATTTTTCAAAGGATTATCACCTAAGAAATTCACAAAATCCTCTCCAATTTCTTCGCTATATTTTTTTGCAGCTTCCTTCTTGGAAATATAATTAACCGACTTTGTATAATCGGCTTTTTTTAATTCAGCCTGTAAACTTTCTACATCACTATTTTTAGCATTGTCTTTTAAAAATATGGTAATACTTACTTTTTCTTTAAAATGTTCAGCAATGCTATTCGTTTTTAAGGCTATTAGTCCCAAAATACCCACTAAAAAAAGTACTAAAGAAATACTAATAATGACTGACAAATAAGATGATCTCAGTCTTCTTTTCTGATATGTTTCAAATGAAGTGCTCAAAAATAATTTTTGTTAAAGTGATTGCAATATACAAATAGTTGTTGATTTGTTTAATGGTTTAATTATGAATTTAACAAACTTCAAAACGACCCTAAATTTATTAAACTCTAATCTATATTCTGACATAATTCTATTAACACCCCGTTGGTAGATTTTGGATGTAAAAAAACCACTAATTTATCATCTGCTCCTTTTTTAGGAATTTCATTCAGTACCGTAAACCCCTCCTTTTTCATGCGTGCAACTTCACTCAAAATATCATCAACAGCAAGAGCAATATGATGCACCCCCTCCCCTTTTTTAGCAATAAATTTTGAAATAGGACTGTTTTCACTAGTTCCTTCTAATAGTTCAATTTTATTACTTCCTATATCAAAAAAAGAAGTTTTTACACCTTCACTTTCAACTTCTTCAATTTTATAATGTGATTTCCCTAATAGACTTGCGAAAAGCTCATTCGATTTATTTAAATCTTTTACTGCTATACCAATGTGTTCTATTTTATTCATTATTGAAATAATTATAGATACAAATTTAATGAAATATAATAGTTAATTACAATAGGAATTTGCTTTAGAATAAAAATAGAAATCATGTACATTTAACTAGTATCTTTGCAACATGGAAACAAACAGACAAAAGAAAATTGCAGGTGTTTTACAAAAAGACTTAGCCGACGTTTTACAACACGCTGCACAAGATGGGATGAAAGGGGTTATTATTTCTGTTACCAAGGTTCAGGTTACATCTGATTTATCACAAGCAAAAATATATTTAAGTATTTTCCCTCAAGTTAAGAGAGAACTTATTATTAAAGGAGTTCAAGAAAACACGTCCAGTATAAGATACGAAATGGCTAAACGCACCAAAAATCAATTGCGTAGAATGCCTAATCTTTCTTTCTATATGGATGATAGTTTAGACTATATTGAAGACATTGATAATGCTTTACAAGGAAAAAAAGGAAACCCTATTAAAGACCCTAATCTTTTAGATAAACGTCAAAAAAAATAATTTGAATTTCCCTTTTTACATAGCCAAACGGTATTTGTTTTCAAGGAGTAGTAACAACACTATAAACATTATCACAATTATTGCGACTGTTGGAGTTATAATTGGAACGTTGGCTTTGATTATTGTACTTTCTGGATTTTCTGGATTACGTTCTTTTGGTGAAAAATTATTAAGCTCCTCAGATCCTGATCTTAAAATAACAACTGTAAAAGGAAAATCGTTTGACTTTAATAAAAGCATTGAAGCCATTTTAAATGAACAAAAGGGAATCGCTTTTTATTCCAAAGTAATTGAAGAACGTGCTTTTTTTGAATTCAATCAAAAAACTCATATTGCCTATATTAAAGGTGTTGATGCTAATTTCAAAAATATCAACAATATTGACACAAATGTATATGTTGGAACTTGGTTAGATAAAAAAATTCCACAAGGTGTAGTAATTGGTAATGGAATTTCAAATACGCTATCTGTTGGTCTATTTGACTTTTTGGAACCTTTAAAAATATATGTCCCAAAACCAGGTAAAGGGTATATCACTAATCCAGCAAATGCGTTTAAAAAAATAAATACTCAACCCATTGGTATTTTTGTTTTAACAGACGAACTTGATAAAAAATATACTTTTATTTCGTTAGAATTAGCGCAAGAATTATTGAGTTATTCGCCTAATCAAATTTCAGCGATTGAATTAAAAGTTTCGGATATTGATGCTCGAGATGAAATTATTGAGCAACTTCAACAAAAATTAGGCTCAGATTTTAAAATTAAAACAAGGGAACAACTAAATACCGTATTTTACAAAATGCTAAATACTGAAAATTTAGCGTCCTATTTAATATTCACTCTAATTTTAATCATTGCTTTATTTAACGTTATTGGAGCAATAATTATGATGATTTTAGACAAAAAAGACAATCTCAAAACATTATACAACATAGGAACTACTGTAAAAGAAATAAAACGCATATTTATTTTGCAAGGGTTTATGCTTTCGGTAGTTGGATTATTTATTGGGCTTTCAGTTGGAATATTACTGATTCTTCTCCAGAAAAAATATCATATATTTATGATAACTCAACATTTAGCATACCCTGTTGAATTAACATTTTTAAATGTAATAACAGTAATTGTCACCATAATAGTTTTAGGGTTTTTAGCTTCAAAAATTGCAAGTAGTAGAATTTCAAAAAGCTTGATTGAGTAATCTAATTTGGAATTTTAAAAATAGACAAGCTATTTGAACTATCACTTACAATAAATAAGTTATTATCATTTATTGCAATTCCTTCTGCCTTTTTAACAGACATATTAAAGCTCTTTATAAATTCTCCCTTTTTATTTATATTCAAAATTAATTCTGATTCGTCACTCACAACCCAAAAACTATTTGAAGTTTTATCGAAACAAATTCCAGAAATATCTTTACTATAGTTTAACTTCATCTTATTAAGAATTTCACCCTCTTCATTTAAAAGCAATAATTGTCTTGGTGATTTCTCATTAATTACACACACACTATTTTCATAAAAACAAATCCCTTCTAAACCTCCATTATGATGTTTTTGCTTTCCTTTTATTTTAGTTTTTTTGATGAAATTCCCTACAGAATCCAATAGAATTAACGCCCTGTTTTTTTCACTTACCAACATAAAATTTTTAGAATCTTCATCTATCGTAATTCCTTCTAAATCATCAAAATTAGTTTTTATTTTGCGAAGTGTTTTACCTTCAAAAGTTGTTTCATAAATACTTCCATTTTGATCGCTCACTATAAATAGCTTATCATTTAATAGTGCAATTCCAGAAGGTTCTGGAATAGTTAATTTTATTGTTTTAACAAGCTCTAATTTATTTTCTGAAGAATTTTTTGAAAAACAAGAAATTAATACAATCGCTAAAAAAACAAGAAGTCCTACTTTTTTCATGTGTTTGTATTTATTGTTTTTAATGGTCACATGCTGTTCGCTATTAATCATTCTTCTTTGGTAAGAAAATTTTGAACATGCTCGTTTCATAAATTGAATTTATGCGAATTTTTGCAAAACCTCATCAAAAACATTATATACATCTTCAGCAGAATCAGAGGTTACCATTTTTAAACGGTATTCTTTAAAATGAGGAATTCCTTTAAAGTAATTGGTATAATGTCTACGTGTTTCCATCACTCCAACAATTTCCACACCTTTCCAATCAATTTCCATTTGCAAATGTCTACGTGCCATTTCAACACGTTCAGCAATAGAAATTATTGGTAAATGTTCACCAGTTACTATAAAGTGTTTAATTTGTTTAAAAAACCAAGGATTTCCAATACTTGCTCTACCAATCATAGCGCCATCTAAACCGTATTTATCACGCATTTCAACGGCTCTCTCAGGAGTATTAACATCTCCATTTCCAAAAACTGGAATATGCATTCTCGAGTTGTTTTTTACTTCTGCAATTGGAGCCCAATCAGCTTCTCCTTTATACATTTGAGTACGAGTGCGTCCATGAATTGAAATTGCAGCACATCCAACATCTTGCAATCGCTCAGCAACTTCAACAATTTTTATAGAATCGACATCCCAACCCAAACGAGTTTTAACCGTAACAGGTAGTTTTGTATGTTTTACCATGGCGTCAGTAAGACTTACCATTAAGTCAATATCTTTTAAAATTCCTGCACCAGCTCCTTTACTTACAACCTTTTTAACAGGACATCCAAAATTGATATCAATAATATCTGGATTTGATTGTTCAACAATCTCAACAGTTTTGAGCATTGATTCTAAATTTGCCCCAAAAATTTGAATTCCTACAGGGCGCTCCTTTTCATAAATATCCAATTTCTTTCTGCTTTTTGCAGCATCACGAATCAACCCCTCTGATGAAATAAATTCAGTATAAACAACATCTGCTCCTTGTTCTTTGCACAATGCTCTAAACGGTGGATCACTCACATCTTCCATTGGTGCTAACAACAGTGGAAAATCATTTAACGCTATATCTCCTATTTTTACCAAATCATAATTTTAAGTGTGCAAAATTACGCAATTTATATTATTTCTGAATTCATTCTTAAAATTGTATTTTTGATTCTTAAATTTAAATTTATGAAACTAACACTGCCCTTTTTAGTTCTTCTATTCTTATTTTTAGGTTGTAAATCTTTACAAAATAAATCTAGTCACGATGCTAAATCAGGAGCAACAAAAATTGTAAACAAAGTTCATTACGATAAGGAAAAACATTTAAAAAATGTAAAACAATTAACTTTTGGAGGTGATAATGCAGAAGCATACTGGAGTTTTGATAATAAAAACTTAGTATTTCAAGCAACAAATAAAGATTGGGGTTTAAGTTGTGATCAAATATTTACAATGGGTATTAATGATGATTTGAGTAAAGGACAAATACCACAGTTAGTAAGTACAGGAACTGGGCGTACTACTTGCAGTTACTTTTTACCTGGAAATGAAACCATTATTTATTCATCAACTCACCTAGCAGATTTGGACTGTCCTCCTGTTCCAAAAAAAGAAGATTATAGAAACAAATACATTTGGCCAGTATATAAAGGGTATGATATTTTTATTACAGATACAAAAGGCAATCAATTAAAACAATTGACATTTGAAGATGGTTATGATGCCGAACCTACCGTTTCACCAAAAGGAGATAAAATTGTTTTTACTTCAACTAGAACTGGTGATTTAGAATTATTTACTATGAATATTGATGGCAGTGATGTAAAACAAATTACCAGTGAATTAGGGTATGATGGTGGTGCTTTCTTTTCTCCTGAAGGAACTAAACTGATTTTTAGGTCTTCACGTCCAAAAACTGAAAAAGCCATTAATGAATATAAAAAATTATTATCCCAAGGATTGGTACAACCTACCAATATGGAGTTGTATATTTGTAATGTTGATGGGAGTGAAATTTCTAAAATAACAAATTTAGGAAGTGCAAACTGGGCTCCATTTTTTCACCCTTCAGGAAAGAAGGTGATTTTTTCATCAAACAGAAATAATAACGAAACAAATGACACCAATTTGTTTATAGCAGATTGGGTAAATTAACAAATAACAATGAAAAAAAAATACAACTGGGCCATTTTAGGTTGTGGCCATATTGCAGAAAAATTCTCCTCAGATTTAACATTATTACCAAACGCTAATTTATATGCAACTGCTTCAAGAAGCCTAGAGAAATCGACGCAATTTGCAAATGATTTTGGTTTTGAAAAAGCGTATGGATCCTACAAAGAAATGGTTAACGATCTTGCTATTGATATTATATATATTGCTACACCACACTCGCACCATTTAGAACATACCTTGCTTTGTTTAAATCATAAAAAAGCTGTTTTATGTGAAAAAGCATTTGCTATAAACTCAAAGGAAGTTGAGCAAATGATAACAGCATCCAAAGAAAATAACACCTTTTTAATGGAAGCTTTTTGGACTAATTTTGATCCAAAATTTTTAAAGGTTCTAGAAATAATTGATTCTAATAAACTAGGTACTTTAAAATTTGTAAAATCCGATTTTATGTTTAATGGTGCATACGATCCACAAAAAAGGCTCTATAATGTTTCATTAGGTGGTGGATCATTATTAGATATAGGAATTTACCCTGTGTTCACGGTATTAAAAACATTGGGAAAACCTAACCAAATAAAAACAATTACCCACTTTAGTCCAACCACATCTGAAGAAAGCATTTCAATATTGTTTGGTTATCAAAATGGAAATACAGCTATTTTATCCTCAAGTTTTGCAAGTACTTCTGCCAATGAAACAGAATTTTGCTTTGAAAACGGGTATATAAAAATTTCTAGAGATAGTAAAGAGCCTATTATAATTTATGACGGAAAAAATACCGAAGAGTTATTTATAGAAAATGGAAATGGTTGGGGCTATCATTTTGAGGCAGCTCATGTAATGGAATGTTTAGATAAAAACCAAATACAAAGTAAACTCCTTCCTCTTTCATTTAGTTTGGACCTTATGAATATTCTCGATGAAATTAGAAAAGATGCGGGAATAATTTTTCCAAATCACGACTAAACATAATTTTCAATTTCAGAACAAATATTTAGCTATCTTTGCAAAAATTAAAGTAGACAGGATTAACGACGAATGAAAAACATTAGAAATTTTTGCATAATTGCACATATCGATCACGGAAAAAGCACTCTTGCTGACCGATTATTAAGTTTTACTGGAACCACTACAGCTCGTGAAGAACAGGCGCAGTTGTTAGACACCATGGATCTAGAACGTGAACGTGGTATTACGATTAAAAGCCATGCCGTTCAGATGGATTACACTTTTGAAGGTGAAGACTATATATTAAATTTAATTGACACTCCTGGCCATGTAGATTTTTCATACGAAGTTTCAAGGTCTATTGCTGCTTGTGAAGGAGCTCTTTTAATTGTTGATGCCGCTCAAAGTATTCAAGCACAAACCATTTCGAATTTATATTTAGCATTAGAGAATGATTTAGAAATTATTCCTATTTTAAATAAAGTTGACTTACCAGGGGCCAACCCTGAAGAAGTAACTGATGATATAGTTGATTTGCTAGGGTGCAATGCTGAAGAAGTGATTCATGCAAGTGGTAAAACAGGTATAGGTATTGAAAATATTTTGAAAGCTATCATTGAACGAATTCCTGCTCCAGAAGGCGATATAAACAAACCTTTGCAAGCTTTAATTTTTGATTCAGTATACAATTCTTATAGAGGTGTTGAAACTTACTTTAGGGTTTTAAATGGTGAAATTAAGAAAGGACAGCGTGTTAAATTTATGGCAACTGATAATGAGTATAATGCCGATGAAGTAGGTACACTTAAATTAACACAAGTTCCAAAACAAAGTATAAAAGCAGGTGATGTTGGGTATTTAATTACTGGTGTTAAAACTGCAAGCGAAATTAAAGTTGGAGATACAATTACAGATGCTCTAAATCCTACTCATGAAAGTATTGATGGTTTTGAAGATGTAAAACCAATGGTATTTGCAGGTATTTACCCTGTTGACAATGATGATTATGAAGAACTACGTAACTCAATGGAGAAATTACAGTTAAATGATGCTTCATTAGTATTTATTCCTGAAAGTTCTGCAGCATTAGGATTTGGCTTTAGATGTGGATTCCTAGGGATGTTACATTTAGAAATTATTCAAGAACGATTAGAACGTGAATTTGATATGACAGTTATTACAACTGTTCCTAACGTTTCATATCATGCATTTACTAACAAGCAGCCAAATGTACCGCTGTTAGTGAATAACCCTTCTGATTTACCTGAACCATCTAAATTAAATCGCGTAGAAGAGCCATACATTAAAGCCTCCATCATTACCAAATCTGATTTTGTTGGGCCTGTTATGAGTTTATGTATTGAAAAACGAGGGCAAATAACAAATCAATCTTATTTAACTCCTGAGCGTGTTGAATTATCTTTTGACATGCCATTAGCTGAAATTGTTTTCGACTTTTACGATCGTCTAAAAACCGTTTCAAAGGGGTATGCCTCTTTTGACTATCACCCTA
>JQIA01001695.1_pt1 | contig 11806 bp, 12 predicted proteins | sample 811431 | NCBI WGS metagenome assembly JQIA01 (sample SAMN02998118, study PRJNA258478) | marine sediment metagenome | biome: marine; feature: seafloor; material: sediment; isolation source: oil-polluted sediment collected from 3 locations (0.5 km, 0.7 km and 0.9 km)... | place: USA: Gulf of Mexico ... | reverse complement strand
CAACTCGTATGGCCAGAACTCAACTTTAATACACCATGGCTTAGCTTTGGACGTATTCGCCCTCTTCACACTAACGCAGTTATATTTGCCTTTGGTGGTTCTGCACTTTTTGCCACTTCCCTCTACGTCGTGCAGCGCACTTGCCAGGCACGCCTTTTATCTGACTCTTTAGCCTCATTTGTTTTCTGGGGTTGGCAGTTGGTTATTGTATTAGCCGCGATTACTCTTCCATTGGGTTATACCTCAACTAAAGAATACGCAGAACTCGAATGGCCAATCGATATACTCATAACAGTCGTTTGGGTAAGTTATGCCATTCTATTCTTCGGTACGATCATAAAGCGTAAGACCCCGCACATTTATGTTGCTAATTGGTTCTTTGGCGCTTTTATTATCACCATAGCCGTTCTGCACGTTATTAATAACTTAGCAATTCCGGTAACATTTTGGAAGTCTTACTCTATTTACCCTGGTACTATCGATGCGATGGTTCAGTGGTGGTATGGCCATAACGCGGTTGGTTTCTTCCTGACGGCCGGTTTCCTCGGTATTATGTATTACTTCGTACCTAAGCAGGCAGGTCGCCCCGTTTACTCATACAGATTATCTATTGTTCACTTTTGGGCGTTGATTACTCTATATGTTTGGGCAGGATCTCACCACCTTCACTACAGCACACTGCCTGACTGGGCTCAAAGTGCGGGTATGGTAATGTCTCTGATTCTTCTAGCGCCTTCGTGGGGCGGAATGATCAACGGTATGATGACACTATCTGGGGCTTGGCATAAGCTAAGAACAGACCCAATTCTACGTTTCCTTGTTGTTTCGTTATCCTTCTACGGTATGTCTACCTTTGAAGGACCTATGATGGCAATAAAAACTGTAAACGCGCTTTCTCATAATACAGACTGGACTGTTGGCCACGTACATTCGGGTGCTTTAGGCTGGGTTGCAATGGTTTCTATTGGTGCTATCTACCACTTGATTCCAAAGCTTTACGGTATTAAGGAAATGTACAGCACAGCATTAGTTAATATGCACTTCTGGTTGGCCACTATTGGTACCGTTCTTTATATTGTAGCAATGTGGGTTAACGGTATTATGCAAGGATTGATGTGGAGAGCGGTTAACGAAGACGGTACTTTGACCTATAGCTTTGTAGAATCATTAGAAGCGAGTCATATGGGTTATCTTGTACGTGCTATTGGTGGCGCTATTTTCCTCTCGGGAATGCTAGTAATGGCTTACAACTTGTGGATGACTGTGCGTCTTAAAGAAGCACAGGCACTTGATAACGTTCCACAAACAGCTTAAGGGGTTTTAGATATGAATCATGAAATTGTAGAAAAAAACCTTGGGCTGATGATTATTGGTATCGTCATAGCCATTAGCTTTGGTGCTCTAGTAGAAATTGTTCCATTATTTTTCTCTAAGCAGGTAAATGAGCCTATTGAAGGCCTGAAGCCTGTAACAGCACTTCAGTTAGAAGGTCGTGACATTTATATCCGTGAAGGTTGTCATGTTTGTCACACACAAATGATCAGACCTTTCCGTGCTGAAACAGAGCGCTATGGTCACTACTCAGTTGCTGGTGAGCAAGTTTATGAGCACCCTTTCCTTTGGGGCTCTAAGCGAACTGGACCAGACTTGGCTCGAGTGGGTGGAAGATATAGTGATGATTGGCAGAGAGCACACTTGTACGACCCTCGTAATGTTGTACCTGAGTCAAAAATGCCATCATACCCATGGTTGTTTACCGCAAAGATAGACCACAAGATCACTCCGAAGCGTATGGAGGCACTTAGAGCTGTAGGTGTACCGTATACTGATGAAGATATTGCTGGTGCATCTGATGCAGTTAAGGGCAAGTACGAAATAGAGGCATTGGTGGCTTATTTACAGCAGTTAGGTACACTGCTTAAAAATAAGCGATAATAACATCATGGATATTAATACGTTACGTGGCATTTCAACCATCTTAGTAATGATTACCTTCATCGGTATCTGCCTTTGGGCTTATAGCTCAAAGCGAAAAGGTAAGTTTGATGACGCATCAAACATACCTTTTGATGATGAAGAAATAGCCAACCGTACGACTAGCAATACGGAGAAAAAAGACCATGAGTAGTTTTTGGAGCGCATGGATCATTATCATTATTTTAGGCAGCATTATAGGTTGCTGGTGGTTACTCTACTCAGTCCGTAAGAGTCAAACCACAGATAATGAAACAGAAGAAACAATGGGTCATTCATTCGATGGTATCGAAGAGCTTGATAACCCACTTCCTAAGTGGTGGTTCTATATGTTTGTAGCCACCATTTTATTTGGCTTTGCTTATTTGGCACTTTACCCTGGCTTAGGCAACTTCAAGGGTCTCCTTGGTTGGACCCAAGTTAATCAATGGGAAAAAGAAGTCGCTAAAGCAAACGAGAAATACGACCCTATCTTTAAAGCATTTGCTGAAAAGTCAGTTGAAGAACTTTCAAATGACCCAAAAGCACTTAAAGTAGGTCAGCGCCTCTTTGCAAACAACTGTTCGGTTTGTCACGGCTCAACAGCACGAGGTGCTATTGGCTTTCCTAACTTAACAGACGATGAGTGGTTATATGGTGGCTCTCCCGATCAGATCAAAACAACGATCATGGACGGAAGAATGGCTAGCATGCCTGCTAAAGGTTTAAATCCTGCAATGTCTAAAGATGACGTTACAGATTTAAGCAATCACCTTCTGTCATTCAGCAACAGAGCCGAAGATAAAGTATCAGCAGAACGTGGAGCAGCAATGTTCCAAACTGCTTGCTCTGCTTGTCACGGTGCCGATGCTAAAGGTAATCAGGCTATGGGTGCACCAGACCTAACTAATAATGCATGGTTATATGGTGGTACTCCTTCAATGATCAAGCAAACCATTGAGTTTGGTCGAGCAGGTGTTATGCCATCGCACAGAGATCTTCTTGGTGAAGAAAAAGTGCATGTACTGGCAGCTTATATTTACAGCCTTTCAAAAGGCAAGTAATACTAAACAAGGGGCAGCATAACGCCCCTTGTTCCCCCCTAAACTTTAAAACAATGCCTAAATAGTCCATTTTGCAATACAGTCTCTTATGACTTTATTTCTAAATAGATTTCCCTTGCTTTAGTCATGAAGGTGGGACCATGAGTAATAAAATTCCTGTCAAAAATATAGAAACAAAACCAGCTGGTGAAGTTAAAACCATTGACCTTTATGCTTCTCGTGAAAAAATTTATGTAAAAGAAATTTTTGGTTTCTTTCAGCGCATAAGAACCGTGTCTTTATGGCTGCTCATGGGTATGTATTTTGTATTTTGCTGGGTTTCTATTAACGGCGAACAACTTATTTATTTTGATTTACCAGCTCGTAAATTTCACCTTTTTGGCGCGACATTTTGGCCTCAGGATTTCGTCTTACTGTCTTGGCTCCTAATTATTTGTGCATTTGGTCTGTTTTTTATTACTACCTTATTTGGTCGAGTCTGGTGTGGTTACACCTGCCCTCAAACCGTTTGGACATTTATCTTCATGTGGGTTGAAGAAAAGGTTGAAGGTAGCCGGAACCAACGAATAAAAATGGATAAAACGGATACTAATCGCTCTAAAGTAATTAAAAAAACGACCAAGCATGTTATCTGGCTATTAATTTCATTCGCTACAGGCTTAACCTTCGTTGGATATTTTTACCCTATTCGTGAACTTATTTTTGATTTCTTCACACTTAACTCTGTTGATGAGTGGGTCTATTTTTGGGTACTGTTTTTTACCGTAGCCACCTACGCAAATGCAGGCTGGTTAAGAGAGCAAGTTTGTCTCTACATGTGCCCTTATGCTCGCTTTCAGTCAGTTATGTTTGATAAAGACACCATGGTTGTCTCCTACAACCCTAATCGTGGTGAACCACGTGGAAGTAGAAAGAAATCTATTGATCATACTAAAGCTGGTTTAGGTGACTGTATTGACTGTGAGATGTGTGTACAAGTTTGCCCTACAGGCATAGATATACGAGATGGCTTGCAGTATGAATGTATTGGCTGCGCTCTTTGCATTGATGCCTGCGACCAAATTATGGATAAGATGAACTACCCTAAAGGCTTAATTTCTTATAGTAATGAAAACACCCTGGAAGGGAAGAAAAGCCACTTAATCAGACCAAAGTCAATCGGTTATGGCATTGTCCTTTCAGTTATGATTGGTGCGGTTATCTACTCTTTAGCATCTCGCGTACCTTTAGGGCTTGATGTAATTAAAGATCGTGGCGCACTTTATCAACTAACAGGCATGGGGAAAATAGAAAATTCCTACACGCTTAAAGTTATAAATATGGCTGATCAGGCAAGAGAGTTCACTCTAAGCGTTAGCGGTATGGAAGGCTTGGAAATAACCACAGTAACAGAGTTTAGTGTTGAGTCAGGTGAGGTATACTCACTGCCTACCAGTATCGAGGTAAATCCAAAAAATATGGTCAAAACAAATAATGATATTAAATTCATTATTGAAGCAGTAGACGACACCACAGTTGAAGCGGAATCTGACAGCCGTTTTCTAGGTCCTTTAAACTATTAAGACAGTATTATTATGACAAATATAGATCAAGACACTACACCGTGGTTTAAGCAATTTTGGCCTTGGTTTTTAATCAGCATACCCGCAATAACCATTTGTTATTGCGCATTAATGATCTACATGGCTATTACCACAGAAAACTCTTTGGTAAGCGACAATTATTATAAAGACGGCCTGGCGATCAACCAAAGCCTTTCTATGGATAAAAAAGCTAAAGAACTCCATCTAAATGCCGAGTTAATGTTTTTTGAATCAGCAAGAGTGTCACTTAAGCTCAAAGGTGACTTTTCAGAGACACCATCATTCTTAACATTAAAGCTACTCCATCCAACAATTGATGGACGAGATGTTGAAATAAAATTACTACCTGAGCCAGGTGGTATCTATTCTACACTGCTAGAAGAACCGCTCAAGGGACGCTGGCATATTGATGTTATCGCACAAGACGCTACTTGGCGTTTAAAAGGAGAAGGTGGTTTCCCAAGCTCAACACCACTAATACTTAACTCCGATTCATAAATGAAAACTACTTCAGGTCATTGTTACCACTGTGGAGAAAGTATCCCAAATGGCCTGAATATATCACTTATTATTGAAGATCAAACTTGCTCTTTCTGCTGTCATGGCTGCAGTGCCGTTGCACAAATGATTACAGAAAATGGAATGGAAGGCTTCTATAAACATAGAAGCCAGCTTTCTATAACTCCACAAGAAATTGAAGATACAACTCAGTCCGAGCTAAAAATATACGACAACCCGGAATTGCAAAAAGAGTTTGTTTTCAGTTTTACCGGTCCAGATAGTACAAGCCAGCTAAAACAGGCAACCCTCATAATTGAAGGTATCACCTGTGCTGCATGTATTTGGTTACTCGAAAATCATATTAATACACATTCAGGTGTCAGCTCTTTTACAATAAACCATACCACGCAACGCGCAACACTCTGTTGGTCATCCTCACTAGTGAAGCTCAGTGATATCCTGTTGATGGTTTATCAACTGGGCTATAAAGCACATCCCTATAAAGCAAACAAAGAAGAAGAAATACTCGCCAAAGAACGCAAAAAGGCAATGTTAAGATTAGGCATTGCCGGTTTTGCAATGATGCAAAACATGATGTTTGCCATACCCCTTTATGTAGGTATGGTCAGTGGAATTTCAGATGGTTTTCTCGCATTGTTTCGATGGGTGAGTTTACTTGTCACAACTCCCGTCGTACTTTATGCCGCCAGACCTTTTTTTCAGGCTGCTATAAGAGATATTAAAACCCGTCATTTAACAATGGATGTCCCTGTCTCGCTAGCTATTGGTATAGCCTACCTATCAAGTGCTTATATCACTATCTTTGGGGGCGAAGATGTTTATTTTGATTCTGTTGCCATGTTTACTTTTTTTCTGCTTCTCGGTAGATTTCTTGAAACGCAAGCAAGACTAAAGTCAGGCCAATCCATTGCCTCCTTAATAAATTTAATCCCCCCTTCCGCCATTAAAATAGTTAATGGAAATGAAGTTGTTATTTCTGTAAAAGAACTTAATGTTGGCGACCTTATAAGAGTCAAACCCGCAACACTTATTCCTGCTGACGGCATTATACAAACAGGACAGAGCAGCATTGATGAATCTGCATTAACTGGCGAATTTATGCCTGTAAACAAATGTGCAGGTGAGCATGTTACAGGAGGCACCAGTAATGTAGAAAACCCTCTTGATGTCACTGTTACAGCCGTAGGTGCTAACGCAAGAATTAGCTCAATAATGAGACTACTAGACAGAGCCCAAACAGAGAAACCAGCTGTTGCTCTCATTGCAGATAAGGTCGCCAGTTATTTTGTGGCCGCCGTTTTAATAATTACAGCCTCTGTTTATATCTTCTGGTGGTTTCACGATCAAGAAAGCGCCTTCTCCATTGCACTTTCAGTATTGGTTGTCACCTGCCCTTGCGCGCTGTCATTAGCCACACCTACGGCACTGACCGCAGCGACCAGCCTGCTTCGCTCTAAAGGTTTTCTTATTACCCGTGGCCATGTACTTGAATCATTAGCTCTGTCCAATGAACTTATATTCGATAAAACGGGTACTCTCACCAAGGGCCAGCTTGTTATTAGTAAAATAATTTCAAACTGCGACTTAAGTGATAATGAACTTTTATCCTTGGCATCAGCATTAGAGCAATACTCTGAGCACCCTATCGCAAAAGCATTTTCAAGTAATCAGCCCTGTCCTGCCAACAACATCAGTGCTACCCCTGGAGGGGGCATAGAGGGCACAATCAATAATCACAAATACAGAATTGGCCATATAAAATATGCCGAACAACTATTAAATAATAGACTAACAGAAAGGGGCATTAAAACGCCGGATAAAGGTCACTGGCTAGCATTGGTATCTCAACAAAAATTACTCGGCTGGTTCTTAATTGAAGATGAAATTAGAGAAGAAAGCCCCTCGGTTATCAATACACTAAAACAATTGGGATATGGTGTTACATTATTAAGTGGTGACCAGTCTCAATCAGTTTTTACCACTGCCAAAACACTAGAAATAGACAATGCCATTGGTGGGGCCTCGCCTGAAGACAAACTCAGCTATATGCAAAAACAACAAGGTCAGGATAAGAATATAATAATGGTAGGTGACGGCCTTAATGACGTACCCGTAATGGCAGGCACACAACTCTCAATTGCCATGGGTAATGCCAATGATTTAACAAAAATGAAAGCTGACGCCATTTTACTTTCAAGTAATCTTGAAACACTTTTGCTGGCGTTAAAAATAGGCCAAAAAACACGAAAAATAATTAGGCAAAACCTAAGCTGGGCTATTGCTTATAATCTTGTTGCTCTCCCCTTAGCAGCCACAGGTTTAATCCCCCCCTACGCAGCAGCCATAGGCATGTCGGCCAGTTCATTAATTGTGGTCTGCAATGCAATCAGACTGAACAAAGATTAGGACAATAGATTAAACATACGGGTATAATGACTTAATTAAAAACATACATGAAAGTCATTTATTCGAGACCAATCTATTGGAAATTCTATACATTCTTATCCCATTGTCTATTTTCCTTGTGACCATAGCGGTATTCGTATTTAGCTGGGCCGTTAAAAGTGGTCAGTTTGATGACCTTGAAGGGCCTGCTCACAGCATACTTTTTGATGATGATGAGGATATGATCCCTAAAAAAGCTAAGGCTGAAAAAACAAAAGATACTGACAAAAACTATTATCCAAATGGATAGTACACTAAGTCTGGGGGCCGCCTTTCTTATTGGTCTATTGGGAGCTACACATTGTATTGGTATGTGTGGAGGCATAACCGGTGCCCTTTCAATGGCCATTCCACCAGGTCCGAAGCGACAAAATCGTCTTTTAGCGACATTGTTATCATATAATCTGGGCAGAATTTTTAGCTATAGCCTGGCAGGCTTCATATTGGGCGCTTTCGGGTGGTTATTAGGCGAGCAAGCAACGATCATTTCTACCGCTCTACGCTCCTTTGCAGCCATTCTTCTTATTGTTATGGGTCTCTACATAGCCGGCTGGTGGAAAGGTCTTGTATTTATAGAAAAGCTGGGTGGCGGGCTATGGAAATTAATTCAACCATGGTCCAAGAAAGCATTACCTGTTAAAAACCTTAAAGGTGCTCTTTTACTAGGTCTGATTTGGGGCTGGCTACCTTGTGGCTTGGTTTACTCAACACTTATTTGGTCAAGTATGGCTGGCGAACCCATTTTTTCTGCATTACTCATGACTGCATTTGGTTTAGGTACGCTTCCTGCAATTTTAACAACTGGGCTTTTGGCGGAACAGGCATCATCTATTATTCAAAACGTAGGTTTTAGAACCTTATCAGGACTATTATTAATCGCTTATGGCATTTGGACTTTACCTTTTATTCACCCCTTTTTCCAACAAGCTGTACAGCGTATTTACTAATAATGCACCTATCAGTAACGTAAAGCCTATGATTAAGGAGCACGTTGATATGCGTCAACGACCCTCTAGCGTAGTAAACTATACTGTACAAATTGAAACTTACACATCATTAATCTATGCCTTAACATGAGCGCCCGTTAACATGACAAACAATGATCAATTAATTTGGAATGAAGACCTTATCCGTCGCTACGACTTATCAGGGCCCAGGTATACCTCGTATCCAACCGCGGTTCAGTTTGACAGTAGTTTTGGCGTAAAAGATTGCCTAGAAGCCGCTGATTCATGCAAAGGCAGCTCTGCGCCATTATCTCTGTATGTACACATTCCATTCTGCGCTCATGTTTGCTACTACTGCGCTTGTAACAAGGTCATTACCAAGCATAGAGATCGTGCTCAACCTTATCTGGATCGCCTTTATAAAGATATTGAAAAACAAGCTCAGCTATTCTCTGAAAACCGAACCGTAGAGCAATTACACTGGGGCGGCGGCACACCCACCTTCATTTCTAATGATCAAATGCGTGAACTCATGGGAGAACTACGTAAGCACTTCAATCTTCTCGATGATGATAGCGGTGATTACTCAATAGAAATAGACCCGAGAGAAGCTGACGAAGAAACATTAAAAACCCTTAGAGATATCGGTTTTAACCGTATATCTCTTGGCGTTCAGGATTTTAATGAAAAAGTTCAGATTGCCGTAAATCGCGTTCAGTCTGAAGAAGAAACCCGTTTTATTTTAGACAAAGGGCGCGAGCTTGGTTTTAAGTCTATTAATTTAGATTTGATATATGGCCTCCCCTTTCAAACGCCTGAAACCTTTGCAGAAACAGTAAAGCGCGTTATAAAAATGAGCCCGGACCGTCTTTCAGTCTTTAACTATGCTCATATGCCTCACCTATTTATGCCTCAGCGAAGGATTAGTGAAACTGACCTCCCTACGCCAGACCAGAAACTTATTATTCTGCATGAAACAATAGATACACTATTAGATGCGGGCTATGTGTATATAGGTATGGATCATTTCGCCAAACCTGATGACGAACTTGCCATCGCTCAAAGTGAAGGCAAGCTTCACCGTAACTTCCAGGGTTATACAACGCACAGTGACTGCGACCTTATAAGCATGGGCGTATCTTCAATTAGCCAGGTAGGCTTGTGCTATTACCAAAACCACCATGACCTTGAAGACTATAATAAAGCCATAGATGACGACATACTTCCGGTTAAACGGGGAGTATGGCTGAATAATGACGATCAAATTCGCAAAGAAGCCATTATGCAGCTCATATGTCACTTTGAACTAAACATGGCGCAATTCGGAGAAGAACATAATTTAGTTTTCTCAGACTATTTTGCCGATGAAATAGAAAGATTAGCTCAATATCAAAAAGATAATTTGGTGTCAGTTAACGATAACACTATTATTGTTCAGCCCGGTGGCCGCCTACTTATACGCGCTATCTGTAAGATTTTTGATAAATATATACCCGCCTCACAAGCTCAGAAAGGTTTTTCAAGGATCATATAAGCCTTTAGCAGTAACTTCGCGATCGTATTCAGCGCGCTGTCATTCATCACAGAGTGATAACGTCGCTGGGTAAACCTTAATACCTTTATTCCTTAAGTTGTCCTAAACTATATATATTGTTTAAGCCATACTAAATAGAGGTGCCTGTTATGGTTTATGATGAATTCCTTATTAAGTCATTAATTAATCGTTTTGATGACTGGCCAGCCAAGGGCCTTAATTATATAGACCTTTCACGGCTCGTATCTAACCCTAAAGCATTTAGAATGGTAGTAGATGCTTTGGTTCATAATTACATTGACTCATCTATCAATCGAATAGTCGCCATTGAAACTAATGCTCTGCCTTTTGCCTCCGCTCTAGCCTACTCTTTAAACCTTCCACTCTCATGCATAAGAAAATACCAAAGAAGTCCTGAAAAATGGCTTAAAGAAACTCATAATGGCTTTAATTATGATGCACTGTATATTAGGGAGGGTGAATGCGAAAAAACAGACAATGTTTTATTGTTTGATGATGTAATTGCCACGGGTAATACCATCACAACAGCTTCTGCACTTATTAGACGAAGTGGTGCATCAATATCAGAAATTTGCAGTATTGTGGCCTTACCTGATAACGGCGCAGTATCACAGGCTCAATCACTTGATTTAAACTTGTTCCCACTACTCTCTTTTTGACATTTAAATGACGCGCGCTCACTCTTTACAATCGCTTACAAATCTATTTCCATCTCATTCAACGCCTCATAAATTATTGCCTATACTATAAATAACATTAAGTTAGAACGTAGTGTTAAAAGTAAAATTAAAAAATAAAGCTAAGTTTAATGGCTCGAAATTTGCTCCTGAATATAACAAGAGTACAGGAGGTTAGAACATGCTGATTAATGCTCACTGCTTAAAAGAACAGGTCATTGAACCCACACTCAGATACCTGAATGATTTTAATGAGTCTACGGTTGACCTTTTGTTAGGGACTGCAGCTATAGAAAGTAATTTATCTCTTTTAAAAGAGATAAATTCAGCGACTAAAGGCATTGGCTTATTCAATATATCACCTCAAAGCCATATTGATATATGGGATACGTATTTAGCCTTTGACCCAGACCTAGCGAGCAAAATCAGAGGTCTGGCCAGCCAGCGAAGTTTTTTGACTAACCCGCACACAGAGCTTAGTACTAATCTCGCTTATGCAACGGCAATAGCGTGGTGTATTTACAGGCGCTCTTCTATATCACTCAAGGCTAAAGAGAGTATTCAGAATTTATCGCATTGCTGGAACACATATTATAGACAGCCAGACTCTATAAACAACAATATAGATTTTTGTCACCGCTTTAATAGCTTAATAAGCGGCGACACTTTGGAAAAATTTGAAAATCAGACAGTCAGTGCTGCCTGATTTTTAATGATGACAAACAGAAATATCAGATATTAAGAACGTTTAATTTTTCAAATAACTCTACAGGTTCAACGCGACTCATACTCTCAAAATCATATAAAGAAGTATCAGCCAAGTGCGAAGGTACTACATTCTGTATCGCACTAAACATGCTTTCAAGTCGTCCTGGATATTGCTTATCCCACTCCTGAAACATTGCTTTAATCTTCTTACGCTGCATATTCTCTTGTGAACCACAAAGGTTACAGGGAATAACAGGATACGCATTAAGCTCAGCATAACGGGCAATGTCTTTTTCGCGACAATATGCCAAAGGACGAATCACAACATTTCGTCCGTCATCACTCTTAAGTT
>JQIA01001694.1_pt1 | contig 11813 bp, 12 predicted proteins | sample 811431 | NCBI WGS metagenome assembly JQIA01 (sample SAMN02998118, study PRJNA258478) | marine sediment metagenome | biome: marine; feature: seafloor; material: sediment; isolation source: oil-polluted sediment collected from 3 locations (0.5 km, 0.7 km and 0.9 km)... | place: USA: Gulf of Mexico ... | reverse complement strand
GAACTGTTTGCCGATATTCTGCAGGGCAGCGGTCAGCGAGAAATCTCATCAACCATGGTGATAGTGCGTATTCTGGCCAAGCTGCTTAAGGATAAAAAACTGGGGCGCTATATTGTTCCCATCGTTCCGGATGAGGCTAGAACATTTGGTATGGATGGGCTTTTTAAGGTGGCGGGGATCTACTCCTCCGAGGGGCAGAAATATACACCGGTTGATGCCGAGTCATTGTTGCCCTACCGTGAAGCAAAGGATGGGCAGATTTTACAGGAGGGTATCTGTGAAACGGGTGCGATGGCCTCATTTATGGCTGCCGGTAGCGCCTACTCTGTTCACGGGCTTCCGATGATTCCATTTTATATCTTCTACTCGATGTTTGGTTTTCAGCGGGTCGGTGACATGATCTGGAGCTGCGGAGATATGATGTGTCGCGGCTTTTTGTTGGGTGGTACCGCTGGGCGAACTACCCTCAATGGTGAGGGGGTACAGCATCAGGATGGCCACTCTCACATACTGGCCAGTACCGTGCCTAATATGTTGAGTTATGATCCGGCCTTTGGCTATGAACTTGCAGTGATTGTTCAAGAGGGTATACGTCGTATGTACTTGGAGCAGGAAGACGTTTTCTACTATTTGACAGTCTATAACGAAAATCACTTGATGCCAGCTCTTCCTGATGATGAGAGTGCTATCGAGGGGATATTAAAGGGGGGCTACTGTTTCCACCGCTCAAACAGAAATCGGGGCGAAGTCATTAACCTGCTCTCAAGTGGTGCGATAATGCAGCAAGCCCTGCAAGCCGCTGATCAACTGGAGACGCTTGGGTATCGCGTTAATATTTGGAGTATTACCAGTTTTACTGAATTGGAGCGCGAGGCGCAAATTTGTGAACGATGGAACCGCCTAAATCCTGACAAACCAGTCAAGCAACCCTTTGTCGAACAGCTTTTTGAGGAAGAGAAGGGTGTCTTTATCGCTGTCACTGACTATATGAAAGCATTGGCAAACGGCATTGCACGCTGGGTGCCGGGGCGATATGAAACGCTGGGGACGGATGGTTACGGGCTTAGCGAATCCCGTCAAGATTTGCGAGATCATTTTGAGGTAAGTGCCTCCAGCATCGTGCAGGCCGCTCTTTCTGCCCTGTTTCGTTCTGGCTGTATCAACCGTGAAGCTGTTGAACAGACTCTTAAAGATGAGGTTGCTAAATGACTGAGCTAACTCGAGTGTTAAAGATGCCCCCCTTGGGTGAGGGTAGTGCAGTCGAGCAGGGAACCGTTGTGGCCGTTCCGTTTTCTGTTGGTGATCGTGTTCGGGCGGGAGATGTTCTGCTAGAGGTTGAAACCGATAAGGTGACTATTGAGATTCCAGCTGAGGAGGCTGGAGTACTGCAAGCGGTGTTGTTGCGTGTGGGGGATGCTGTTCATACAGGCGTTGTATTTGCCAAGCTATCCGTAGCGCAAGAGGGCGGAGCGACACTCCCTGAAACTAAACAGGTTGAAAATAGGGCGCCATTGCCAACGGCTTCTGAAATTTTGGGCAATGAAAAGTTGGCAAGCCCACCGCTTAACAGGGATGATTTACAGCTACGCACAGTCGACCAGGCTGATCTCATCATCCCGGCAAATCCCAGTGCCCGCCGCCTGGCTCGCGAGCTAGGGATTGATCTTCTTGCGGTTAGTGGTTCAGGAAGAGGTGGCCGTATTAGCAAAGAGGATGTTAAGCGGCATTCAAAACAGATTATTCAATCAACTGACAGGCGAGGTGTAACTGCTCGCCCATTGCCTGATTTTAGTACGTTCGGTAGGGTTCGCCGTGAATCACTGACCAATATGGCAACTGCGACCAGTAACAATATGATGAATGCCTGGTCGCAAATTCCACATGCCTGGTTGCAGCAAACCATCGACATTACGGAGCTGGAAGATTGGCGCCAACAGCACAAACATGAAGTTAAAGATCAAGGTGGAGCGCTAACCATTACCGTCATGTTAGCGAAGGCTGTAGCGATTGCACTGAAGGCATTTCCGAAAATTAACAGCAGTTATGACGAGCAATCCAATGAGATTGTCTATAAAGAATACGCCGATATCGGTATTGCTGTTGATACGGAGCAGGGTCTGATTGTCCCTGCGCTGCGGCAAGTTGATCAAAAGGGGTTGGTGGTATTGTCAAAGGAGCTAAAGCTGCTGTCTGAAAAGGCGCGCACACGCAAGTTAATACCCAAAGATTTGCAAGGTTGCGGAATAACAATATCGAATCTGGGTGGCATAGGGACGAGCGCAATTTTCCCAATTGTTAACTGGCCCCAGGCTGCCATTATTGGCCTGGGAGCAAGTACCATTGAGCCAAGATTCTATGGGGGTGAGTGTGTTCCTCGGCGTCTATTGACGCTAACTCTGGGGTTTGATCATCGTATTATTAATGGTGCTGATGGGGCAAAATTTTTGGTTTATCTCAAAAGCCTATTCGAAGATATGCGTTTGATGCTGTTATAAGCCCTTTGCCTGGGGGCTAATTTTGTTTTCAGCCAGGGTAGCTCTATATTTCAGGCACTTCTATAGATAGGTCTGGTATGATTACCCAGAAATAACCTGCCGCAGAGAACTGTTCGGCATGGGTGCTCATATTAACCTCACTCGGATAATTCATGAAATATCCGAGCCATCTGCCTTTTGATTGATGCCAGATCTTTTTTCTCAGCAGGGCTATCAGCCGCTGGCCTCCAGAATGAGGCCCACCAGTCTTGACCATTTTGTGGGTCAGGAGCATCTGCTTGGCCAGGGTAAAGCATTGCGGATAGCCTTGGAGGATGGGCTGCTTCATTCGATGGTGCTGTGGGGCCCACCCGGTACCGGAAAAACAACCCTGGCAAAAATGGTTGCACAACTATCTGATGCGCATTTTGAATCTCTGTCGGCGGTGATGTCTGGTGTAAAGGATATCCGAGCGGCTGTTGAGCGGGCAGAATCTGTCAGGTTGCGCAATGGCCGCAAAACAATCCTCTTTGTGGATGAGGTGCATCGATTTAATAAGGCTCAGCAGGATGCGTTTCTGCCCTACATAGAAAATGGCACGCTGATCTTTATTGGTGCGACGACAGAAAATCCCTCTTTTGAGCTTAATAACGCGCTGCTGTCTCGGGTGCGCGTCTATCTGTTTCGGTCTTTGGAATCGGTGCATTTGGCAGCACTGATTGAGCGTGCCTTAAGCGATCCTGTTGCAGGGTATGGTGGCCAGCGTATTGATCTGGATGAGTCGGTGCGCCAGCAACTGCTTGACGCGGCGGATGGTGATGCCAGACGGGTATTGAATATTCTGGAAATTGCAGTTGATCTGGGCGCTGAGGCATCGGGTATCACTAGCATTTCACAAGCAACGCTCGAAGAGGTGCTACAGGGTAATACCCGGCGCTTTGATAAGGGTGGCGACCTGTTTTATGAGCAGATCTCAGCACTGCACAAAGCGGTGCGGGGTAGTGCCCCGGATGCTGCCTTATATTGGTTTTCGCGGATGATTGATGGTGGTTGTGACCCCCTGTATATTGCGCGACGGCTGGTGAGAATGGCGAGTGAAGATATTGGCAATGCAGACCCCCGTGCCCTACAGATCGCCCTGAATGCCTGGGAAACCTATGAGCGATTGGGCAGCCCGGAGGGAGAATTGGTGATTGCTCAGGCGGTACTATTTATGGCCAGTGCCGCGAAAAGTAATGCGGCCTATCTGGCCTATAAGATGGTTATGAGTGATATTCGCAAGCAGCCCAGCTACGATGTGCCTATGCATCTGCGTAATGCGCCAACCGGATTGATGAAAGCGATGGATTATGGTGCCCAATACCGTTATGCCCATGATGAACCCGGTGGGTATGCGCCTGGAGAAAACTATTTTCCGGAACCACTGAAAGATCAGCGTTATTATTACCCGGTTGATCGTGGCCTGGAGTTGAAAATTGGTGAAAAACTACAGCGATTAAGAGCGCTTGACCGGAAAAGTGTCGCGCAAAGATATCCTCAGAAAAGGGAGAACCAATGAATCAGGTGTTGGCGATTGCTATAGGAGGTGCCTTGGGTGCACTGTCACGCTACTGGGTTGTAGGGCTGGTATCGAGTTTATTTAGCCGTGCCTTTCCATTCGGTACTTTGACCGTTAATATAGTGGGCTCCTTTTTGATCGGCCTGTGTTACGTTGTCATTGTAGAAAAGCTGGCGGTAGCGGCGGAGTGGCATGCGATCCTGATGGTAGGTTTTATTGGGGCTTTTACTACCTTTTCCACATTCTCTTTAGAGGCCCTAATGCTGATGCAGGAAGGGCGTGCTCCAGTTGCAGCTCTCTATATCTTGTCCAGTGTGCTGGTTTGTCTGTTGGCGGTAATGTCTGGAATGTGGCTGGCTAAACAGGTATTTTGAACGGTATGATCCTGCTTGTCTGAATCGGTAGTCATTAGCCCCTGCGGTTGATGCAATTTTATTTTTCTGGAGAATTAAACCTTAATGCTAGACCCAAAATTAGTCCGCAATAATCTACAGGAGGTTGCCAGGCAGCTGCTCAAAAAGGGCTATAAGCTGAATGTTGATGAGCTCCAACAGCTTGAAGCTCAGCGCCGGGCAATTCAGATAACAACAGAACAACTGCAGAGTGAGCGCAATTCACGTTCCAAAAATATTGGCAAGGCCAAATCAGCAGGAGAGGATATCGCACCTCTGATCGCCGAAATGAATCAACTTGGTGGTGATCTTGAGGTGGCCAAGGAGCAACTCGGAGTTGTTCAGGAAAAGCTGGACGCAATCTTCATGGCCATACCCAACATCCCTCATGAATCGGTTCCTGAGGGTGTTAGCGAAGCAGATAATCAGCTGAGTCGCGTTTGGGGTGATCCTCGTCAGTTTGATTTCATCCCCAAAGATCACGTTGCAATTGGAGCAAAACTGGCTGGGATGGATTTTGACGTGGCAGCCAAAATTACCGGGGCACGTTTTGTTAACCTGCGTGGACCAGTGGCCCGAATGCACCGAGCATTGACCCAGCTGATGCTGGATACTCAAACCAATGAGCACGGTTATGAGGAGTGTTATATCCCCTATATTGTCAACCGGGAGAGCCTGACCGGAACGGGCCAGTTGCCTAAATTTGAAGAGGATCTGTTCAGAGTCAGCGAGGAACATGGCTGGTACCTGATCCCGACCGCAGAGGTGCCACTGACCAATATTGCTCGAGGTGAAATCCTATCTGCAGGTCAGTTGCCTCTCAGACTCACGGGCCACACGCCCTGTTTTCGAAGTGAAGCGGGTAGTTACGGTAGGGATACCCGAGGCATGATTCGCCAGCATCAGTTTGAAAAGGTAGAGTTGGTGCAACTGGTTGAGCCTGAAAATTCACAGGCAGCTCTTGAAGAACTAACGGGGCATGCCGAGGCGATCCTGCAAAAGCTTGAGCTGCCCTATCGAGTGATGGCTCTGTGTGGGGGTGATCTGGGTTTTTCAGCCACCAAGACCTATGACCTTGAAGTTTGGTTGCCAGGCCAGAACAAGTACCGAGAAATCTCCTCTTGTAGCAATTGTTTGGATTTTCAGGCACGTCGTATGCAGGCGCGTTGGCGTAACCCAAAAACTGGCAAGCCAGAGCTGCTGCATACCCTGAACGGCTCTGGTTTGGCTGTAGGCAGAACCCTGATTGCAGTACTTGAAAACTATCAGAATGAAGATGGTAGCGTGACTATCCCGGAAGTATTAAAGAGTTATATGGGCGGTGCAGAGCTGATTGAAGCCTGTTAAACCTATTTTTAGCTGGAGGTAGCAGAAACAACTATGGATTACCTGCCTGTATTTTATAATTTGAAAGATCAGCTTTGTCTGGTAGTGGGTGGTGGCGAGGTTGCTGCCCGCAAAGCGTCACTATTGCTACAAGCCGGGGCTAAACTTCGAGTCGTTGCACCTGAGTTATGCCTGAATATGCAAACCCTGGCAGATAAAAAAATGATTGAATATCATCAGCGTAGCTACTCTGCCGATGATCTTTTCGGAGCGAGCCTGGTGATTGCTGCCACTAGCTGTATGGATGTCAACCTGAGTGTGTCCGAGCAGGCCGGACAGATCGGTTTGCCGGTTAATGTGGTGGACAAACCCTCGCTCAGTAGTTTTATTTTTCCAGCAATAATCGACCGTTCACCCTTGATCATCGGGATTTCCAGTGGCGGCCGGGCCCCGGTGTTGGTGCGGTTGTTAAGGCAAAAGCTGGAGTCGACCATTCCTGCAGGCTATGGAAGGCTCGCAGAACTGGTTGGAAAATTCAGAGATCGGGTTAGGCATAAATTTAACAGTGTCAATGAGCGACGTAGATTCTGGGAAAGGGTGCTGGAGGGGCCGGTCACAGAGATGATGCTTGCCAGCAAGGATGAGCTGGCAGAATCGTTACTGGACGAAATGGTTGAGTCAGCGGACTCGACCCCCCGTGTTGGTGAGGTCTATCTGGTAGGAGGGGGGCCTGGTGATCCGGAACTGTTAAGTTTCAAAGCATTGCGGTTGATGCAGCAGGCAGATGTAGTGCTCTATGACCGGTTGGTTTCTGAAGAGGTGCTAGCACTTTGTCGGCGTGATGCACAACTGATTCATGTCGGCAAGGCGCGCCGACAGCATACCTTAAAACAGGAGGCGATCAATGACCTGCTGGTCGAGTTGGCCCAAGAGGGCAAACGGGTGTTGCGCCTCAAAGGGGGCGATCCCTTTGTTTTTGGTCGGGGTGGTGAAGAGATCGAGGAGCTGATGCAGCAGGGTATCCCTTTTCAAGTGGTGCCCGCAGTAACGGCTGCCACAGGCTGTGCAGCTTATGCCGGAATCCCTTTAACCCACAGAGATTATGCGAATTCCGTACAGTTTGTGACCGGTCACGGAAAAGATGATGCCTGCGATCTTCCCTGGGATCGGCTGGTACAGGAGAGGCAAACACTGGTGGTATACATGGGACTGGCCAGCTTCCCTGTTATCTGTCGTGAACTGATCGATCATGGTATGTCCCCCAGAACTCCGGTGGCTATTATTTCAAAGGGGACGACCTCATCTCAGCGGGTTGTAACCGGTACTCTGGAAACATTGCCAATAACCATTCAGGATAGTGATATTCCAGCGCCCACCCTGACTATTATAGGTGAGGTGGTGAAACTGCATGAGAAATTGTCCTGGTTTGAGCCTAAAACCCCCAGTTAAACAGAGTGTAGTGTGCTTGTGTAGGGTATAAGTTGACCCTGGGTTTGCCGATTCTTGCCCACTTTTTATATGCAGTTGGTTGGCTTGGGTAATCCTGAAATCTTACAGGCTTTTCGCATGGGTGTTTCTGGAAAATGCCGCATCAGGTAGAGGCTGCTGCCTTTGTCGCCACTTAATCGCTGCCCCATCAGTTTTACAAACACCCGTGTGACCGGAGTGTGCTCAAATTCCTGGTATAGATCCCGTAGCAGATTAATGATCTCCCAGTGGGATGGCGTTAACTCGATGCCCTCTTTGCGGGCAATCGAGAGGGCCACAGATTCAGACCAGTCCGAAAGATCTTTCAGGTATCCCTCACTGTCGAATTTGATGTCAGCCATTATAGTGTGTTTGACCGCTGCTTTTGGCTAGAGCCAGCTCAGAACGCTTTGGTATCGGACGGTCAGCCCAACGAACCCTCGGTAATCGACCGTTTCAATATTGGGTCGCAGTAGTTCGGTCAAACCCCGGGCCTGCAAATCTTCCTGAAGAGCAAAGATGGGCAGGCCCGGTTTTACCTCTGCCAGGGGGTTGCTTCTGCCACCGGCCAGGGTCGCAGCGTAAACACCATCTTCGATCAGTAAAATGGCGCTGTTTTTGGTAGCCACCCGCAGGCAAGATTGCAGTGCGTTACTGCTTAATGAAGAACTGTTAACCATGTGCAGTACCATACTAAAATCCCATCAGAATCTGACTTTGATCAATCAATGCGCCCACTTCACTGGAGGAGATCAGCTGTATGGGGATCGCCAGGTCCTCCTGGTCAAGGTTGCGAGCCTCAAGAGATTCACGTTCCACATAGACCTCTGTGATCTCATACATTTCCAGCAGGGGTAGTATTTTGGAGCTGTTCTTCTGGCTGATAGCGGTTGGGTCCTGATTTTTAAGTAGCTGGTAGACACCGTCATCCATGTAAAGCAGGCGAACGTGCTGATTAAAGGTGGCTGCCACCAATGCGACATCCAGTGCATCACGCCCGTAGGGGCTACCATAGGGGCCCTTGCGGTTGATTATCAAAAAACATTTTTTTTTAGGCATCTGGCCCGTGTCTCTCTTTTGCGAGTTAGCCAAAACTGATCAACCGGCCCGATACAATCCCCGCTTCCACCCATTGGCCCAGACCGGATAGCGTATAGTCTGGGTTCATATTATGCCCCGGCTTTTCGTAGCGGCGGGCCTCGGTTTTATCCAGTAGTCCTCGTTTCAAAGCTGCTGCAACGCAAATCACCGTATCGATATTATGCTGTTTGAGAAGTGCTGCCCAGCGGGCTGGGATATCGGCCTCATCCTGAGGCGCAACAGCCAGTGTTGTGGCGTTATGTACCCCCTCCATATAGAAAAACACCCGGTCTATTTCATGCCCAAGAGAAAGTGCTGCTTTGGCAAATTGGTAGGCGGTTTCAGAGCCCTGAGATGAGTAGGGTGAAGTATAGATAGCAAGGGAGTATTTCATGGTTGAATCAATGTATGCAGAATTACCGTCTCAGTCAACAGACAAATAAAACTCAAATCCCGATTTAGACTTTTTAGCATTATTTAAATTGAACTGGCGCCAGAACAGCAGGCCATTGTCCTTGCATAAACAGTGGTGTGTCTTCATCTTCAGCGGTGCTCAGGTGGGCTGATTGTGCAGATTGCGGATTTGCAACCGATTCTTATGGTGTATTGCTACAACAACTCTCTGCGTGAAATTACGGAGGCTGTGTGAGATCATCATACAAAGAGCTTAATTTAAAAATATTTTTGTTAATCTTTAGGGGGAAATATGAATTACGAATATCTCAACGTTGATGTCGACACACATGGTGTTTGCACCCTGATGCTGAATCGCCCGGACGTTAGGAACGCGCTGAATGACCAGGTGATCGGGGAGCTAGTTGATGCAACAGCAAAAATAGCCCAGGACAAAAGCATTCGTGTGTTGACGCTTACCGGTGCCGGATCCGCGTTTTGTGCAGGCGGAGACTTTCATTGGATGAAAACAATGAAGAATCAGACTCGGGAGGAAAGAGTTGCTGGTGGAATGATTATGGCCAATCTTTTCCTGGCTCTGGATACTCTGCCAATGCCGGTTATCGGCCGAATCAATGGCGATGCGTTTGGTGGTGGAACAGGCTTAACCTCTGTTTGTGATTACTCTTTTGGTTCCCGTAATGGCAAGATGAGTGTCAGTGAGGTCAGGATTGGCTTGGTTCCATCAAATATTGCACCCTACCTGGTGAGAAGAATGGGGTTGAGAAATGCTAGAGCCGCGATGCTCAACGGTGTGCCATTAAATATGGATGAAGCCGTTGAGCTGGAATTGCTGAACGAGGCCGTCAACCCTGATGAGCTTGATGATGCTGTTGAACAGCAGATAGCCAAGTACCTTCGTGCTTCGCCAGTGGCTATTGCTGCGACTAAAAGACTAATCAGTTTTGTCTCAAAGACGCCAGTTGATGAGGTGCAAAACTACACGGCAAATAGTATCGCCGATGCCTGGGAAACAGATGATGCGATTGAGGGTATGAATGCCTTTTTTGAAAAAAGAAAGGCTAATTGGTGGCTTGAGCGATAGATCTCAATATATTTCATGTCCTCTTTCGCAGTTTGACAGGGATATTCAGGGTTGTTTTATTGGCCTTTAAAGGTCGGTTTGCGCTTTTCAAAAAATGATTTTACGCCCTCGGCGTAATCCTCTGTATTTCCTAGCGTCAGCTGGCCTTTACGCTCTAGGGCCAGCTGCTCCTGCAGGGTATTAGTGCTGCTATCCAGCAGGGCCTGTTTAGTTTTTGCCAGTGCCAGCGGTGGCATGGTTGCTAATCGTTCGGCAATAGATTGAGCCTCTTTTTTGAGGAGATCGTCCTCCACAACTTTCCAGATCATCCCCCAGTCAGCAGCTTGTTGCGCTGTGATTTTTTCTGCCAATAACAGTGCAGCCATGGCCCTTGCGTGGCCTGCAAGCCGGGGCCAATACCAGGTGCCGCCCAGGTCAGGCATCAATCCAATTTTTGTGAACGTGGGGATAAAACTGGCAGAACGTGCAGCGATAATAATATCGCACATCAGTGCAATCGCTGAGCCACCACCCGCAGCCACACCATTTACTGCACAAATGACAGGTTTATCCAATTGGGTAATAAAATTGATCAACGGATAATAGTTCTTATCAAGAGAAGCTGCCAAATCTCGCTTTTTGCCAGGGGCTACCGGTTTGCGGTCATTTAAATCCTGACCAGCAGAAAAAGCTTTTCCAGCCCCGGTAATTAACAGGCAACGAATATCAGGATTAGTGCGTACTTCCGGCATGATGGACTGTATTTCATCATGCATTTTCTGATTAAAGCTATTCAGTGTTTGTGGTCGGTTAAGCTCAATTTTTGCGTAGCCTTTTTGGGTGCTAAAAAGAATGGTTTCAAAGTGGTCCATCGGGAAAATCACCTCTTCAGGGTTTGCATGTTACGGTGGTTTTTCGCTTATATCTGCATTTTATGCTTCAAAATGATTGCGCATGATATATTATATATGAAGGTTGTTGTGCTATTTATGAAGCTATAGTTGATTTGTCTGGCTTGCGATTTGCTGTCTGGGCAGCAATAAAAAGGGTGTTTTTCAAGTGATCTAACCCTTTGCCTGACAGAGCCATGGGTTAAATAAGCACGACGGGGTGGCTGAGTGCCGCCTATGCTGCCACCGGTTGAATGGCATTTTGGCGGGTTTTTCTATCCTATGCCCCCCTTGATTTTTTGTTAAACAATCTAAAATGATAAATGGGTTCCTATATGGAAAATTCGGTATCGGTGCAGACAAAAACTTTCTGTGGCCATGATAATATCAAACTGGTCGGTGATGCTTATGGCGATCCCTCAGATGACCCGGTGCTCTTTCTGCATGGCGGTGGTCAAACCCGGCATGCCTGGAGTGGGGCAGCAAAGGTTCTGGCGGGAAAAGGTTGGTATGTAGTCGTGCTGGATCAGCGTGGTCATGGAGAAAGTGACTGGGCACAGGAGAAAGACTATTCAGTCAATAGTTTCACGGCCGATGTGCGTAACGTGGCAAAAACCTTCAATAAACCCCCGGCACTGGTTGGAGCATCAATGGGTGGAGGAACTGCGCTGGTAGCGCAGGGTGAGTCCGATACGCAGATCTGCTCGGCGCTGGTGCTGGTCGATGTGACTCCTCGTATAGAGATGGAAGGAACCAAGAAAATCATGGATTTCATGACAGCAAAACCGGAAGGGTTTGAAACACTGAGTGAGGCAGCAGACGCAATAGCAGCATACACTCCCCACCGCAAACGTTCAAAAAACATAGAGGGAGTGGAAAAGAATTTGCGGCAGCTCCCCAATGGCCGTTACCGTTGGCATTGGGATCCAGATATGCTTGGCGTCCGCTACACTGAGCGTATGAGGAGTCCTGATCGGATGCTGCGTGCGGCCGAAAATATCAAAGTGCCAACCCTGTTAGTTCGAGGTCAGCTTAGTGATGTTGTTTCCATGGAGGGTGTGAATGAGTTTATGGGGGTGGTTCCCCACGCAAAATTTGTTGATGTGAAGGGTGCCAGTCATATGGTGGTTGGTGATCAGAATGATATGT
>JQIA01001691.1_pt1 | contig 11829 bp, 14 predicted proteins | sample 811431 | NCBI WGS metagenome assembly JQIA01 (sample SAMN02998118, study PRJNA258478) | marine sediment metagenome | biome: marine; feature: seafloor; material: sediment; isolation source: oil-polluted sediment collected from 3 locations (0.5 km, 0.7 km and 0.9 km)... | place: USA: Gulf of Mexico ... | reverse complement strand
CAATTTTACAGCCTGGAAGTTTAATTTTCAATAAAAATGTAAACGCTGTTGTAAATATGAATAACTACCAACAATGGTGGGCTTGGAAAATTGGAGCAAACTGGAAACATCCTGAAGGACCAAATTCTACAATCGAAGGCAAAGACGACCATCCAGTTGTACATATAGCTCTAGAAGATGCACTTGCTTACTGTAAATGGACTAATAGACGCCTACCAACGGAGTCTGAATGGGAATCTGCTGCACAAGGCACAAATTCTGAAGCTATTTTTACATGGGGAAATAATACAACCATTTTAAATTCAAATGCGAATACTTGGCAAGGTACTTTTCCTACAAAAAATGATTCTAAAGATGGATTTAAATTCGTATCTCCTGTAAAATCTTATCCAGCAAACAGTATTGGTTTGTATGATATGACGGGAAATGTTTGGGAACTAACAAGTGATTTATTCAACGTAAATTACTACACAGGTTTAGACATTTCTAAACCTTTATTAAACCCTAAAGGAGCAAAAAAATCTTACACACCAAGTAATCCTTATCAAACAGAACATGTGATGAAGGGTGGTTCTTTTTTATGCCACGATTCTTATTGTGCTAGTTATAGAATATCTGCTAGAATGGGTGTTGCGATAGATTCCGGCTCTGATCATATGGGCTTTAGAACTGTTGCTACTCCAGAAATGTTAGTCTCAAAATAAAAAGCACTTTTATCAAGTTCTAAATAATTAATGTTGATTGTTTAGAACTTGATATCTATACTCAGTTGATTAAAAAATCATCTATACTGGCTTTTACTACTTAACAAGTTTTAACGCCGAACTAATTTCTCTTACAATTTTTAAATGATGATTCGTGTGTAGTTTTAAAAACTTAATCGTCTGTTTTTTATTCAATTGTTTAAATAAAGGGTGCGTAAAAAATTGATTTCCTTCTAAACCTTCAATCTTTTCTATATTTCTTAGTGCTAAACTTAATTGATTTTGAATATCTTCTTTCAAAATTATTTCTGGAGGTAAAACCCTCTTTGGTGATTTTGCTTTTCCTCTAGGAAAAAAACCTAAAGTAAAAGTTAATAAACGCAATCCATTAAACTCTTTTTTATAATCACTAGCTTTTGAGCTCTGCAAAGCGTCACAAACACCATTAATTACTTTTAAAGAATGATCTAAATGCCAACCAATACTTGCTTTAGATATTTTTAAATCCTCATTCTTAAAATGAATGATATTCCTTCTTATTAAATCAAATTCTTTATCTAACATTCTTCTTATTTTACTTTACTAAGGTATAAAAATTTGGAGCATAAAAAAATCCAGCTAAAAAGCTGGATTTAAATTTTTATTTCATCATTTGAAGATTGTTAAGTTCTAAAGCAGTAAGCTCTCTCCATCGTCCTCTTGGTAAATTTCTCTTTGTTAATTCAGCAAAGATAACTCTATCTAATTTACTTACTTTATACCCTAAGTGTTCAAATATTTTACGAACAATTCTATTTCTACCAGAATGGATTTCTATACCAACTTCCGATTTTGGTTGCCCATCTACATAAGAAATTGCATCAATAAATACTTTTCTACCTTCAATTATAACATCTCCTCTTAACTTTTCTAAATCTTTTAAATCTAGTTTTCTGTCTAAAGAAGCATGGTATAATTTACGCACATTATGCTTTGGATGTGTTAACTTTTTAGCTAAATCACCATCATTTGTAAACAACAATAAACCTGTTGTATTTCTATCTAATCTTCCTACAGGATAAATTCTTTCTTTGGATGCATTTGAAACTAATTCCATAACCGTTTTTCTTCCACGATCATCATCCATAGTTGTAATGTAATTCTTTGGCTTATTTAAAAGAATATATCTTTTCTGTTCAGGGGTAATAGAAGTTCCGTCAAAACGAACAATATCGTCAGGCTGAACTTTATATCCCATTTCAGTAACTAACTTTCCATTTACCTCGACACTACCATGTTCTATATACGTATCTGCCTCTCTTCTTGAGCAAACACCAGAATTGGCAATATATTTATTTAATCTAATCCCTGTAGATTCATCAGCTTTAGGAGCTTCTTTCACTTTCTTAAAATCCTTCTTAAAGGTTTTTCTACTTAGAGGAGTACTCTTTTTAGCATCCCTTTTTTGAGGTGCACTTTTACTTCCTTCTTGTCGTCTTCGCGACGAGTTTTTATTTGAGTCCATTTTTAAAATTTTTGCAAAGATACTTAAATTAGAATCCTTAATGTAGTCTATCTATTACTTTTTCTAAAAGCAAAGAAGTATCAATAAAAACTAAGCTAAAAACACCAATTAACAAAAGGAGTTTTAAGATGTTATGTAAAAAAGTGTACTGTTTTTGCTCGGTTGATTTCCAAAGATAAGACCCAACAAAAAGCAATGTTAATAATGCCAAATAAAAATAGTATTTCATATACCCCAAATTAGGATAACCAAACAAAATACCTACCGGGACAAAAGTAAATAACAATAATAAAATTGATAATTTCTTTGTTTTCACCTCACCATAAACAACAGAAAATGTTTTATAATTATTAGCTAAAGCGCCTTTTAAATTTTCTAAATCTTTAATTAATTCTCTGACCATAATCACCAAAAACAAGAAAATCGCGTGTATAAAAATGATTTTTGAAAAATTTTTAAAATACACAAATACAGCAAAAAAAGGCAAAATTGTGAGTACTGTTGCAGAAATTAACCCTGTAAATGGATGCTTTTTTAACCGATGAGAATAAAACCAAATACCAAAAATATAGACAGCGAAAAAGAAAGCTGACCTCCAAGACACAAACCAACCAAAAATAAATCCTAAAAAATTTAAACTAAAATAAAGCGATAACTTTGTTTCTTGCTTTACATAATTATCTAAACCTGTTTTTAAAGGCCTGTTAATTCGATCTACTTTTACATCATAAAAATTATTAATAATATAACCCGCAGCAACAACACAAACAGACGCTAAAACAATAAACAACAGATCTAAATCAAAAACAATGTGTCTAAGTGATTTATCCCCTGAAAAAATAAAGATGGATGCTAAGTACTGTGCAATTATTAAAACAAGAATATTATAGCCTCTAATGACAGATAATAAACTGAATGTTTTTTTTAAAAAAGTCTTCGTTTTTGAAGAACTCATGAGGAGAATTTTAGAATCTATAAACTAATTCTAACTTATAAGCTTTTAAGCTTTCTTGTGCTTTCTGATAATCCTCAGTAAAACCTAAAATATAACCTCCACCACCAGAGCCACAAAGCTTTAAATAGTAGTCATTTGTCTTAATACCTTTTTCCCAAACTTTATGAAAAGCAGTAGGAATCATAGGTTTAAAGTTTTTAAGTACAACTTTAGACAAACTTTTTACATTCCCAAAAAGAGAAGAAACATTACCATGTAAAAAATCTTCTATACAAGCATCTGTATACGTTACAAATTCTTCATTTAACATTTTTCTAAAACCTTCGTTTTTCATCTTATTCATAAAGATGGTAACCATTGGCTCTGTTTCACCAATCTGTTCTGAATCTAATAAGAAAACAGCTCCTTTGCCTCCTTTTTGAGATGGAATTCCGGCAGGCTCAATATTTTCTTTAGAGTTGATTAAAATTGGTAAACTTAAATAAGAATTTAATGGATCTAAACCAGAACTTTTGCCATGAAAAAAAGATTCCATCAAAGAAAAAACAGCTTTTAATTTCAGTAACTTTTCTCTCGTTAAGTTTTCTAAAACTGTAATTTTATCATCCGCATATTTATCATAAATAGATGCTACTAAAGCACCAGAACTTCCTACTCCGTATCCTTGAGGAATGGAAGAATCAAAATACATTCCATTTTCTAAATCAGCTTTAAATTCTTCTAAATTAAAAGAAACTAAATCAGAATTTAAGTTAGAAATATGATTGTAAAATTTATGTAAATTTTTATTAGATAATTTAGCATATCCATCTAAAACATCTAAAGTTTTTAAAGCACCTCTATAAGCATTAAAAGGTATTGCTAACCCTTTAGAATCTTTTATAATGCCATACTCTCCAAATAATAAAATTTTTGCGTAAAATAATGGTCCTTTCATATTTTTATTTATCAATAGCTTTGCAAAAATACGAATTAAAATATTAAGGTACAGTGATTAATCGTTTTTGTAGAAAATTTTCCAAATACCCACTTTGTCGCCAGCATTATATCTACCTCTTTTTTTAATCTTACCCGTTTTGTAATATTCTTTCCAATTACCTGTTCTTAAGCCATTTTTGTATTTACCAGTCTCTTTTAATTCACCAGAATTATAAAACTCAGAGTATTTACCTTCTAATTTTGTATCCACAAAAAACACTTTTCTATAAACTGATTTGTTTTTGAAATAGTAAGAAACTTTACCCTCTAATTGGTTACCTAGTTTATAATAAATAGCTTCTTTTAAAGTTGTTTCTTTTAAATTTTGATCTAACCAAATCGTTTTTTGGGCAGTTATTGAGGTGGATAAAAAACCGATAATCATCGTAATTATCAAGACAAAATTTTTCATGACATGAAGTTTTATTACTGAAAATATTTACAGCTTCTTAGCTCCAAATCCTACAGTATCACAAATATAATGTTTTTTTTGACAGAACTTAGACAACTCTTTATCAATGAATTTAATAACATTTCCTTTTTCGTTTTCAGGAAACAACACATGTACATTTGCACCGGCATCTAAAGTAAAACAAATATTACTTTGATTTTCTTGGCGATATTCCCAAATCTTATTGATAATTTCTAAAGTATTAGGTTTCATCAAAATAAAATAAGGAGTACTCGTCAACATCATTCCATGCAACGTTAACGCTTCACTTTCTACTAAATTGATAAAATCTTTTGCATTTCCTTCTTGAAGGATTTTAGACATTTTACCAAGGTTTTCATTTGCTTGGATAAAACGACTTTCTGCATACGGGTGATTATGCATTAAATTATGACCAACTGTACTAGAAACTTGTTTTTCTCCTTTATCAACCAATAAAATTACATCTTGATAATTTTCAAAAAACGGATGCACTTTATACGGAAATTGAACTCCAAATAAATCAGAACTTCCTTCTATTTCAGGGTGATTTCCCCAAACGACCAAAGGCCCTTCTATACTTCTACTTGCACTTCCCGAACCTAATCTGGCTAAAAATGAAGCTTTTTTATTTAGGCTTTCTTCAGATAAATCTGGATTAATTTCTTTTTCTAAACTCATCAAACACATCGCAATTGCACTTAATCCGCTTGCGGAAGAAGCAATTCCACTAGAATGAGGAAAAGAGTTTTCTGAATTGATTGTCAATTCATATTCAAAAATATAAGGACAATATTCCTGAACTCTTTTAAAAAACTCAGCAATTTTAGGCTTAAACTCATCTTTCTGTTTTCCTTCAAAAAACAAATTGAAAGCCACTTCATTAGACTTTTCTTTTTTGATAAAATCTACTGTTGTAATTGTATGACAATTGTTTAATGTAAAACTAATAGATGTATTTTTAGGTATCTGAGGATTACTCTTTCCCCAATATTTTACCAATGCAATATTACTTGGTGTTTGCCATGTAAAACTAGCCTTATCAATAAATTCTAAAGATGATTTTACTAAAAACTGATCTGTATTCAAAGTCTAAAAATTTTAAAAACCAAAGATAAAGTTAATTCCTAAACTTCTGCTAATTTTTGTAAAACCGATTCTTTATAACTTCTACTTATCGGCAATGCTTTTTGGTTTACCTCTATAAACTCATTTGTATAGGAAGTAATACTTTTAAACGAAATAATAAAAGATCTGTGAATTCTAATAAACATATTAGAAGGTAATTTCACTTCTAAACTACTAATCGTTTCTCTAATTACAATTGTTTTTTCTGATGTAAAAATCTTTACATAATCGCTTAAACTTTCTATATATAAGATATCATCAAAATCGATTTTCACCATTTTTCTGTCTGATCTAACAAACATAAAATCATTATTTTTTTCGATAACTTCTGATGACTTTACTTTTTGAACAGCTTCTAAAAACCGATCAAAAGAAATAGGTTTTAGTAAATAATCTACCACATTTAAATTAAAACCATCAATTGCATACTCTCTATAGGCAGTTGTGAAAATTATTTGTGATGTATTATTAATGAGTTTAGCCAAACTTAATCCCGAAATATCTGGCATATTAATATCTAAGAAAAATAAGTCCGCTTCGTTTTCTTGTGCAAATAAAATAGCTTCTGAAGCATTTTTACAACTCGCAATCAATTCTAAAATAGGAGTTTTAGCAATATAGCTTTCAATAATTTCTCTTGCCATTGGTTCATCATCTACAACAACACATCTTATTTTATTCCTCATCTTTTATGCGGATTATTAAATTGATTTTAAATAACTTTTCTTCTTCAAGAATGTCTAATGTATGCTGATTAGGATACAACATTTCTAATCTCTTTTTTATATTCTCTAAACCAATTCCGTTTTTAGAATGTGCTTTTTTTGTGGTAGAATTTTCAATTAAAAAACGAAGTTCATTTTCATCAACCTTTAAACTGATATTTACCGTGACTACTCCATCAATTTGTGTTCCATGTTTAAAAGCATTTTCGACAAAAGGTAACAATAACATCGGTGAAATCTCAATCTTTTCATCAATTAAATCTTGATTAAAAGTTATTTGCACTCCCTCTTGAAAACGTAATTTCTCTAAAGAAATATAATCTTCAATATGATTGATTTCATCTTGTAAAAAAACCAAAGGCTTATCAACTTGATATAAAATATAATCTAACAAGTTAGATAGTTTTAAAATCATTTCTGGTGCTTTTTCAGACTTTTTTAGCGCAAATCCGTACAAGGTATTTAAGGTATTAAACAAAAAATGCGGATGAATCTGCATCTTTAAAAACTTTAATTCTTGTTCTTTTAATTGCAACTGAGTTTGTAAAAACTTGTTTTCTAAAGTTTTCTTTTCATCCAAAGACTTATAATTATGTTTTAAAATTTTGAATGCACTAGACAAAGCTATTATCAATAAAACACAAACTAATATAACTCCAGAATTTTTGGTAAGTGCTGGCATTTGTTTGAATTCTAAATTATAGAAAAAAACGAATCCAAAAACCATGGTCATTAAAACAGCACAAACAATAAATACGCCTGCATAAAAAGAATATAGTACAAACTGTTTCTGCTTCTTTGCAATTAAAAAATCAGGGATTAAATGATATACAAAAACATAGGAAGAGGCAATTGCAATTGCACTTAAAAAAGTTGAGAACCAAAAGATAAAATTTTCATTTTTAGAACCTACGCTAAAAAAAGCAAAAAAGAAACACCATACAACAGCCCAAAATAAAAGGTGTAAAGGAAGTTTCTTTAAAATCTTTAATCCAAATTTGTACATCATACAAATAAACTATTTTTTTTAAGTTGTTTGCTGTAAAAATAGACGAAATACAAGTTTAACAAGCGTTTCAACTAATTACACTTTATTTTCTTTAAAAATACGACATTTGTTAAAACCCAATCAAAATTGGTCGTTTGTCGCTTTACATTTTACAAGCACAATTTTACAAATACTTTAGCAGTATAATCTTAAAACATATATTATGAATTTTATTTTAGAAGGTGGACCAATATTTATGGTTCCGTTATTAATCTTATTAATTGTTATCGTTATTCTTTTTGTAAAAGGATTAAAAGACAACTCAGAAAAAACCCACAACCTTATCAACTCCCTAGCACTTTTCTCTTTTGTATTTGGTGTTTTAGGTTTTGTTATCGGACTTCTAGGTGCTTTAGAAGCTATTTCTGCAAATAGCGGAAATATTTCTCCTGAAATTTTAGCAAGCGGATTTAAAGTTGGCTTACTCTCCCCTACTTTCGGGATGGTTATTTTTCTGTTAGGAAAATTGTTTACTATTATTTTAACTTGGATGAAAAAATAAAAACCAATTTCTTGTCTACTTGGTTAGAAAAAGCATCATTCTATTTTTAGAAATGATGCTTTTTTGTTTGTATTTTTGTTGCTGATGAAAGAAAAAAAAATCTTCTTACTTTTAAATGGCGAAGCTCCCAAAGAACTTCCAGATTTATCAATTTATGATATTATTTGCGCTACCGATGGCGCTTATCACTTCTTAGAGCAGCACAAAATTATTCCCCATTTTGTTTCAGGTGATTTAGATTCATCACAAGAAATTCCTGAACATATTAAAGTAATTCATACTCCAAATCAAGATTATACAGATTTTGATAAAATACTTCAAATCCTTTTTGATAAAGCTTATACTGATATTGATGTGTATGGAGCAAGCGGAAAAGAGCAAGATCACTTTTTAGGAAACCTGCACACAGCAATTCAATGGAAAACTAAATTAAAACTTACTTTTTTTGATAATCATGGTCGTTATTTTTTAGCGGATAAAAAAACAGAAATCACAAATTGTAATAATAAAACGGTTTCTTTAATTCCTTTTCCGAGTGCAGAAAAAATAACTACTGAAGGATTACAATATTCTTTAAAAAATGAAGATTTAACTTTCGGAAAAAGAATTGGTACAAGAAATAAAGCCATTAAAAACAATATTAAAATCACTTTTGAAAGTGGAGAACTTTTCATTTTCATCAACCATTAAAAACATAAAAATGAGCAGAAAAATAAAATTATTATGGGATTTTAGAGGTCCAGATGCAAAAGAGACAGCAAAACATCACACGATTCATTTAAAAGAATTTGCACAGATTGAAAAATTATCTTTTCATGAAATTGACATTCAGGAGAAAAACGAAATGTTATTTTCTGCATTTATAACTGTTGATGAAAAAGACATGAAAATTTACAGAGACGCTTTAAAACCTCATCGTGGTGAAGTTGGATAGTTTAGTTTGTTTCTAAACTTATAAAAAAGATAACTTCTGATATAAATCGTTTAAAACGATGTCATATCATTGGATTCGTTGTAAGTAATTCCTCCCTTTATGGAAAAAACAAATAATTACTTTAAGCTAACGTTTAAAAATCATGAGGAAAAAAGCAAAAAAATAAACTGAAAACCAGAAACACTAACCGCTGATTTTTAAGACATTACAAAAACGTTAATCAGAATTATCGTAAAGACAAAAATTGGAAGATTTAATCAATAAAATAAAAAGTAGTACAACTCTTAGCCCAAAAGCCGAAGAATATGTTGTTTCTATTGCAAAAGAAAAATCGGTTTCTAAAGGGGAGGTATTAATTCGTCAAGGACAAGCCGTGAAGAACACATATTTTGTTAAAGACGGATGCATAAGAGCATATTGTATTGATAAAAAAGGGAAAGAGCACACATTACAGTTTGCTATCAAAAATTGGTGGATTAGTGATTTTATGGCTATCTACAATAATGAGCTATCTACATTAACAATAGAGTGTATTACTGATTCAAATATAATTGAATTTAATGCTAAAAAATTGAATGGAATATATTCAATTTTTCCTGAATTTGAAGCTTTTCAACGAAAAAACTTAGAGCGTCATGTGGTCAGTTTGCATAAAAGAATCTTAAATCAATTGCAACTAACTGCTCCGGAGAGATACAATTTATTTCTGAAACAATATCCCGATATTGAGCAATACACTCCAAACTATCACATTGCATCTTATTTAGGCATTACACAACAAAGCTTAAGTCGTATAAGAGTAGAAAATGCTAAAAAATAGTTTTCTTACCATAGGGTAAATTTCATTTTATACCAGCACCGTACTTTTGTTTCAAATTTTAAAAGCAAAAATTATGATTAAAAAAATATTAATTGGATTAGCAAGTGTTATTGTACTTGCATTTATTGTAATCTATTTTATGGCTCAACCTAAACTAGAAGAAGATGGCTCGTATAGCCCTTCAAGTTTAGCCTTATCATTAGGAACAGTTTCCAAAACGGATTTTGAGGACATCAAGTACACAAAATACCAAGGAAGTAAATCGAAGATTTTGGTAATTTTTACTGAACAAAAAAACTTGGAGATGAAAAATGGTAAATTCTTTTCTACAGGAAATCACCCAATAGAAGCACTTGTACCAATGTTACACCTTAAAAATGCAGGATTTGATTTTGAAATAGTTACTCCTACTGGTAAACCGGTTGTATTTGAAATGTGGGCTTTTCCTAAAGAAGACGCTAATGTAAAAGCAATTTACAACGAGTATAAATCGAGTTTTGAGCAGCCTAAAAAGTTAACTGAATTTATTACGAATTCATCTACAAATGATAGTTCTTATGCTGCTGTATTTGTACCAGGTGGACACGGAGCAATGATTGGAATTCCAGAAGATAGAAATGTTGCAAAAGCCTTAACTTGGGCTTACAACAAAGACTTATTTACAATTACGCTTTGTCATGGACCAGGTGCATTATTATCTACTACACTTGATAATCAAAAATTTCTTTACGATGGATACAAGATGGCTGTATTCCCTGACGCTGTGGATGAAATGACACCTATGATTGGTTATTTACCAGGGCACATGAAAAACGGTGTGAGCGAAAGATTGAAAAACTTAGGTGCTACTATAGTTAATACAGAATCTGATAAAACCGTTTGTGTTGACAGAAAACTAATCACAGGTGCAAGCCCTTTAGCTTCTAATGAGTTGGGTAAACTTGCAGCCAATACATTATTGAAAGAATTGAAATAAAAACTACTAACTACAATGTATAAAAGCAATAGCGGTTTGGGTGTATACTCAAACCGTTTTTGCATTAAATTAAGTATATTGCTTTCCAAAAGGAAAGTGCACTTAATCCGCTACTGCTCTTATACTAACCTTTAGCGAAAAAAAATCACTACTTCCATTTAATACCACAACCCATACTTGGTTTTTGATTTTCTAAAACAGATTTGTTTTCTAATAAATTATTTAATGAGTTTCTTAAATATTTTCCAGTAACTGGTTTTCCGTTTCCTGGCCTAGAATCATCTAATTGCCCATGATAAACTGATTTTAAATCTGCATCAAAAACATAAAAATCTGGTGTACAAGCAGCATCATACACTTTTGCTACTTCTTGTGTTTCATCGTATAAATAAGGAAATGGATAATTTTCATCTTTTGCCAAACTCTTCATCAATTCTGGAGCGTCTTGTGGGTAATTGGCAACATCATTAGAACTAATTGCAATAAAACGAATACCTTTTGATTGATAAGTATTTGCCATTTTAACTAACTCTTCATTCACGTGAATTACAAACGGACAATGATTACATATAAACATAATTACTGTTCCCTTACTACCTTTTAAGTCATCTAAAGAAACAACAGCATTATCAATTGTATTGATTAAAATAAAATTAGGAGCTTTAATTCCTATTGCAAATTCGTTTGATTCTGTTAATGCCATTTTAATATTTTTTTTACCACATAGAAACATAGTCTTGATAAACTATATTTTCTATGTGGTTAATTTATTGTTTTTTTTAACCCTCAGCCAAAGCATTTGCACAAATAAAACCACCTGTCCAAGCATTTTGAAAATTGAATCCTCCTGTAACGGCATCAATATTTAAAACTTCACCTACAAAGAATAAGTTTTGGTGTTTTTTACTTTCAAAACGCTTAAAATTAATTTCTTTTAAATCAACTCCTCCTGCAGTTACAAACTCATCTTTAAAAGTGGTTCTTCCGTTGGCGTTAAAGACTCCTTTTGTTAATTGTTTTGCTAAATTATCTAACTGCATATTGTTTAAATCCGCCCAATTCTGAGTCGCTTTATATTCAGGTGCAATTTTGTCAGTGGCAAAACGCCGGGCACTATCGAGTAGT
>JQIA01001690.1_pt1 | contig 11832 bp, 13 predicted proteins | sample 811431 | NCBI WGS metagenome assembly JQIA01 (sample SAMN02998118, study PRJNA258478) | marine sediment metagenome | biome: marine; feature: seafloor; material: sediment; isolation source: oil-polluted sediment collected from 3 locations (0.5 km, 0.7 km and 0.9 km)... | place: USA: Gulf of Mexico ... | reverse complement strand
TTTTTATGGGTGTTGAAAGTAATAAGCCGGTTTGAATAGAATATGGCTTTATGGACTGCTTGAATAGCGGCATGCAGTAAGGCGCAATGCTGTTTTGGCCAAGGCCTGATTTAAAGCGATTGAAAAACAAAGGAAAATGTTGACTTGAAGACGATGAAAATAAAATTACTGAAGTTTATTACAGCGGTCATTTCACTGTTGATTGGGTTTGCGATTGTTCTCAGCTTAAGTCCTAAGCAGGCCTTGGAGCCTACAGATCAAACTGAAAACCTTGACGAGAGTGAGAGCATCGCGTTTTTTGAGTACAACGGTGAGGCGAAGCCAGCGCCAAGCTGCACTTATTCAAGCGAGCGTTATACCGTTCGTTTTACAGCTTACCAGCGCCCCGAGGTAAAGCTGCCCGGCGTCGATTACCAACAGGCCTTTTGTGAAAGCTTACCCAGCTTGGGTCGCACGCATATTACCTTGGATTTAATGACCGAGGGCATGCGTGAAAAATCGGTAGCGTTAAAGTTTATACGCTTGAAAGGTGATGGTTTTTCTGGTGAAAACCTTGAAAAGGCACGGGTTATTAATGAAAGCTACCATGAGCGCGCTCCACGAGGCATGGTGCAATACGAGATGGATTTTGTGGAGCGGGGCTTTTATCTATTAATTGTGGAAATAGGTAATGGCATACTTTCTGAAAATGAGGTGATCAAGGTGCCTTTTGAAGTTGGCGCGAATTGAGCTTGATACGGCTTGAAATCGACAGGGTTTGAAATTGACAGGGTTTGAGATCGAGGTGGTGGTTTTTTCAGTCTTCGTCCAGAGATGCTTGCCCTTTATAATTAAGAAAAGCGACGAGTATTCCGGTTACTAAGCCTGAGATGTGTCCAGCCCAAGAGATATGTGCTCGAAAGTCAAAGACTGTAAATACCAAGCTGGGATAAAGAATAAGGGTAATAAGTGCTATAAAAATAGCTTTACTCGAGCGGCGAAAATACGCATCTGCAATGATAAATGCCCAGATACCGAGTAGGGGGCCGCTCGCGCCAATGTGATAGGCATGTCGCCCAAACAGCCAAGTGCCTAAGCCAGACAAAAGGACCAAAATGGCAAATAGCTCCCAGAAGCCGAAATCCTTGTTGGTGTGAATTAACAGTCCCAGCCCGAGTAAGGGCAGACTGTTACCGATTAAGTGCCAGAGGCTTGCGTGTAAGAAGGGCGCTAAGGCAATATGCCATAGGTCGGGAATACTCCGAGGGAGAATGCCATAGTGATGCAAGTCGCCCGGTACAAGCCACTGTAGGCCATGCACAGCCCATAAAATGGCCAAGAGATAGACGACGGCGGGTAGCCTGAAGGTGTTGGTGGGTGTTGCCATAGTTTTCAGTCAGGGTTTGTTTAAGGGGCGGAGTCACAAATACAGTTGGTATACAAAGGCTTGTGACGGCACGATTGAGCGTTTAAAACAGGCCGAATGACAATCAAGGAAGTTGAGATAAGTCCTCAATAATTTTTTCGACGGGTATTTTTCGACCTTCATTGGCCATCGAAATAATACTTGTTCCGGAACACACTTGCACAGCCGATGGGTTGCTGTGCACGCCTTGGTCGTTGATGTAGGCGAGAGGAATACCAAAGTCATTATTGATAAAAACAAACATAAGGTCTTTCCATTTTATATCGCTAAAGTTGAAATCGATCCGCTGTAAGTTGCCATCTTGTGTGAACAAACCTTCCAGTACGACTTCTGTACCCGGCGTCGAGAGGGCGCGTACAAGCAAGCCCGGGTAGGCACGAATTGGCCGTATTACCACGGTAGCCCCTGCCTTTTTTAGGCGTTCGCGGTTTTCATCAGCAATGCACTCAACAATGATGTTCGATGAATTACCCGATTCTTGAATGCGGCTCAAGATGTCGAAGGTAAGGCTGTCTGATAGTGGGTCCGAGGCGTCTCGCGCTAAAATAATAATGTATTTAGCGGTATTGATATTAACGGCTTGCAGGTTTTTAGCATTTTCTGCAGCACCGTGATAATGCACAACGCTGTATTGGGTGAGCTCTTGTGGGAGGCCGTTGGGGTATTTTTGCGTTAGGATTTGGAGCGGTAAATGTTCAAATTTTGGTGTTGCACGCAGTTGTCCAATCAGACGCTCAAGGTATGCATCACTGTGTTCACTCGGGGTATTGATGATTAGCACGTGGTTTTTCATGTCGCTCCAAATCCAGTTGCCTGTGTATTTATCTTCACGTTTTTTGATGCGATATTCTACAAATTCAGCGGCGAGTTGCGCTAAGATCGAAATTGCGAAGAGGTATAAGCACAGCGTGGTAAAGAGGCGGCCTTGCCAGCTTGATGCGGATAAATCGCCGTAACCCACCGTCGTAACGGTTGTTATTGAGAGCCAAAAGGCATCGCCTAATGATAGCTTTTCAAAATAAACCATGGCGGCTGAATGAATGGCAACGAGGCTAATGAGTAAGAAAAATAAACGATAGAGCCTGTACGGTGTGCCTTGCTCAAACTTGGCTGAGTATTTTAAATGCTTACGACGTTTCCAGAGTTGTAAATTGATTAGGCTGCTGAAAATCATGATGGGCCAGCTGTCCTTGAGTGAGCGGTTTTAAATAACGCTATGCTTAATTGAACGCTTAATCGAGCAAGATATTTCATTTTATGCGTCCTCGGCGGTAAGCCCTTGGTAGCTTGCTGTTACTTCTTCGCGGACGCGGAGTTTGAGTTCTTTTTCATCATCGACGGGTATCTGGTAGCGTTTGGAGAGATAGCTTAAATCGTCGGCGTCAAAGGATAAGCCAATTCTGGGGCGCTGAATACGCTGATAGGGCAGGCCGACTATTTTACGAATAACATCGCTGGGGTTGATGTTTTCGTCAGCGGCATCGTGTCGAATGCGCTTGTTCAATTGTTCTTTGAAGACAAAGTGCATCTGTACTTTTTTCAAAGCCCGCTTTTCACCTGCCCATTTTGGATTGTGTTTAATACTCATACTGTTAATTATGCGGCCACATTTGCTCAATAACATCGACGGGACAATAAACCTGTAAGAAAATTTCAGTTGTACCGTCCTCACTGACTTCAATACCGAGTCCGAAGTTATCGTCGTCGCCTTCACATTCGTGGATGCGCAGTTCTTCACCATCTTCTGCGAGGGAAAGGTCCTCTGTCTGGCAGTCACGATCGTAGTAGTAGGCTTCTTGCTCTTTAACGTTTTGTTGATAGGCCGTACTCAGCCAGCCGGTCAAGTCAGCCGGCGGGTTTTGGACATGTAATGTAGGCCAGTCTTCGGACCATAATTGAGCAAAGCTTTCTTCATCGATAAAGGTGAAGAGTTCATTGCGTGTGATTTTGCGAGAAAAGCACAATGTTATCTCGCCATCATTGTTATCCATTCCCATAAAAAAGAGCTGGTTGCTCTCGTTTTTTAAGATGACTTCTTTATTAGTGCCGGATGCATACTCATAGGTGCCAACCTGAATAACCTCAAGGGACTGTTCTCTGAGTTCAGGCGGTAATTCGTCTCTGTATTTGAGCGATACCATATCACCAATAAGCAGTTGATTCGGTTTGTCGAGCTGACGTTCAGCCGGTTTTTTGTTACGTGAGAATAGCTTTTTGAGCATGGCTTTTTCCATGACGTAGGCACACGAGGTGCCTACGTTCGTTCATGATTAAAGGTTGTTACACAGTGGCAATGATTTGCAGTGGGATTATTTATTGACCCGATTTGTTTTTGAGGCGCTCAAGTACACTGTTTGCACCGCTACTGCTGTTAGCACCAATGCCGGCATCTTTTAGCTTGCTATCAAGGTCGTCGCCATTAGCTTCGTCGGACATCCATTCACCAGCTTCCATACGATCTTCCCAGTTTGCCTGCTTCTTTTTCACGCGATCGAGGGCTTTTGACACACGGTGTTCGCTGGCATTGGTGGCCGCAAAATTGGTCGACATGCTGGATGTTGCTTTTTGTAGCTGCTCAACTGTTTTTATTTTTTCTAATTCGCGACCATTTTTCTGGATGGTTTTTTCACGCTGGCGAATCATGCTGTTGATTTTGTTCACTTGCGCACTGAGGCTACTGTGCTCTTCACTTTTTTCAGCAGAATCATTTTCCAGTTCCGCAATGCGCTCAGCAACTTCAATGGCTAAGGCTTCATTGCCGGCTTCCAGAGCTTGCATGGCTTTACTTTCGTAGCTGCTAATGTCGCTTTGCAGGCTATTAATTTCACGCTTGAGTTTGATTTCGCTGGCTTTCAGCCCCGTAAGTGATTGTTTTGCTTTACTAATAGCGTCTTCGGCATCGCGAATTTCTTGGCCAAGAATACGCACGGCATTTGCGTCAACAATAGACTCGCCGACTTCACTGGCACCACCGCGTACTGCGGTCAAAATATTTTTTAAAATACCCATGTTATATCTCCGTTATAGCAATTTTTCGTAGCTGTTTTTGATTGTGGCTTTACGTGGTCGCTTGTGATTTCACCTTTGCTTATACGCTTTTTAGACGAGCAGTGGCTCAATAACCTGCAGTACATCGACCGTATTTTCGGCTTGTACTTCAAGCTCATGAACAATATTTTCAAACAATGTATCAAGCGCCATAGAACCAAATAGAATGTAACTTTCACCCTGACGCCCAACTGAACTTAAGGGTATGGCGGGGCTGATAAAGAGTAACTCTTCATTCAATTCGTTAAGTTTGTCCGCTCTTACTTCATTAACGTTGAAGAGCGGTGTAATCGCCAATAACTGGGTGTCAGTTTTAACGATATTGATAGGGAACTCTTCATTATTGGAACAGACAACTTCCAATACCCCCGTTTCTGAAAGCATAGCGTCGAAACGCGTGTCTTCATCCGTGATATGGGCGTTTAATTTAAAAGCGAGTTCGATAAGCGACATGCAAAGCTCCTTGTGGATTGTGATGCCATATTATGGCATGGGCTTACTCTAGGCCATAATATGGCGTTAGTCAAAGATATTTTCTCCGGGGAAAAACGCCCCGTCGTGTTGTTTCCAGGCACGCTGGTGATATTGGTACAGCTGGTGAGAACCCAAGGTGTTTATTTTAATGGACTCACTGCCTTCAAAATAGCGCGGGGAGAACACAAATGCAGCCAGTATTTGTTGTTTTGAAAGCCAGTTTGTTGCTCGGTTTACAGTGCTTGCATCAGCGGTGTTAGTGGAGGTCGCTTGTTTATCAAAGCGTCGGCTTGCAGCAATACGTTGTGACGCACTACCGCCACGTAGCGTACCGATCGTCCAACCCCATTCCCCAAAGGTGGGTACATTGGTGTGGTATTGCTCCGTGTTGAAGCCCGCAGCCTGCAATGTCTTGCCAATGGATACAAAGGCTTGCTTAGTATGAAAGGGCGAGGTGGATTGAATGCCAATGGCACCATCAGCACTGAGTAATTCTTTTAAGCGGACATAAAAGAAGGCCGAATATACTTTGTTGATATCGGGATGGCTGGGGTCGGGAAGGTCGACAATGATGGTGTCGAAATGCTGCCCTTTACTCAGTAGGTTTTCGACTTCAACAAAGGCATCACCGGCAATAAGAGTGACCCGCTGGTCATTAAACGCGGAGGCGTTGAGTGAAAGTAAACGTTGAGAAACTGAAAGCGGCGCTTGAGGATCCTTGCCACTGAAGAGTGAAATCATATCGCCGTCGAGGTCAATTAAGGTAACGGCTGTGGGCTCCCAGGTCAGCACATCGCGGAGAGCGAGACCGTCGCCACCGCCAATGATGAGAATGTTTTCTTGCCGCGCTGAGGCAAGCAGGGGTGGCGTGGTGAGATAGCTGTGGTAGATAAGCTCATCGTTACTTGAAAACTGCAAACGCCCATTGATGTAAAGGCTGGTGATTTTAGGCAATCCCGCACCTAAAATACGCTCGGTGATGGTGAGGTGTTGATAAGGGGTGATTTTGGTGTAGAGAATTTCATCTTTAAATAAGGCGCGGTGCATGTTATCCATCCACGCGACGCCACCCCCGGCCAAGAGAGCAAGTACCGCGAATAAGGCAATATGAGCAGTCCACAGTAATTTTTTCTGCGGGAGATAGTGCCGATATTTGAGGAGAAAGGCGGTGCCAATAAGTGCGTTAACCAGTGCGGTACTGAGGGCAGCAACAAGTACGGGAAGTTGTAGGCAAAATAAAACCCATATCGCCGCGCCAATACCGGCACCGATATAGTCGGCACCGTAGATAGTGCCGAGATTGTGTTCTAAGTGTTGTCCGTGTATGTGCTCTCGAATTCTGGCAATCAGTGGTATTTCCATACCGATCATTAAACCGAGCAAGGCACCAATAACAAAAGGTGTTACTTTGGCCAACGTAGCAAGGCCCTGCACGACTTTACCGTCGGTGGTGATGCTGGGATGTAGGCCGTAAATTTCCTGCAAAAATAAGGGGAAAGTAAAGGCGAGAGTCGTGGCGAGGGAGATAATAATCAAGGCCGTGGCGCCGAGACTAGCAATGGCCCACTCTAACCAAGCGAAGCTCTTAAAGGGGCATCGGAACCATTTCGCGAGGAGCGCGCCCAGCCCCATCGCGACAATCATGATGCCGATCATGGCATAGAGGGTTGATTCGAGCGCGCCGAGTACGCGGCCCGCATAATGCGCCATTAAATACTCGTAAATTAATCCACAGCCTGCCAGCGTTGCCATGAGGGCAATCAGGAATATATCGTGCAGGATTAATTCACGACGCGAGGCTTTTGCCTGCGGAGACTTTACGGGCTTGGGCATGATTTATTAACGTTAGATGTATTAGACATTACTTACCGGCAGGCCGAGTTCAGTAATGTACTGCATGATTAGGCCAATACCCCAATAATCAACAGCGAAACAGCAATATAGATAACAGCCTCGATAGAAGCGACACCAATATTTTGCTGCTCATCCACCTCTTCTGCGACATTAATATGAATCAATATCACCTTTCGCGCGATTAATGCGAGAGTGGGCAAAAGCAGAGCCAGACACGCGCCAACCCCCAGCCAATAGGCAACGGACTGTAGTGGGTCAGCCTCAAAATACTCAACCAAGTTTGCACCGGCTGTCATGGCTAAGGCCGTACCCAAGACATGGCCAGAATAACGAATGGCCAAGGCTGTATTACCCGCCACAATGGCTTTTTGTAAGCTTTCGCCATTGTGGCGGCGGCGATAAATAAAAGCACGCAGACGTGTGACTAATAACAGAATGAGTTGGGTGCCAAAGAACAGCGCGAGTACAGAGGGTAAGCCTTGCCAGTTCTCGTGTTCAACCCAATTGACCGTTGAGCTAATGATAAGGCCAAGGGCTAAAAAGTTGGCGGCTTGCACATAACCTGCCGCAAGCTGGTGCTCAGAAATAGCCGTTTTTAAAGAGACTTTATGGAAGATAACGTAATCGTTAATGATTGACCCAATCTTGAGTAAAACAATGCCGGCAAGGGCATAAGTGACAACATTGATGGCTTCGTTAAGTAAATTAACGGCAGAGTCGCCGGTTACTGCAGCGGATAAAACCAGCCCAAGTGCACCGGCGCCACCGGCAAAGGTGATGCCAAAGGCATAATTGTCTTTTTCGGCCAGTTCAACGGTGGTATTAACACCGGCGAGCACGCCAAACAGAAAGCGAAAAACACAGATAGCGGCAATGGCGATAGCCAGATTGATGCTGACGATGGACAAGGTCCACATTGATAGCTCATTGATCATTAAAGTTCTCCGCGCTATTTGCCGCCAAAGCGACTGCGTGATGATTGGTAAGAAGAGTTACGGTAGCTAGATGTCGTACTTTTCGCAGAAGGCTTTGCTTTACTGCTCTGGCTCGCCGAACGTTGGCCAAATGACTTTGGCTGAAATTTACTTGCTTTTCTGGCGACGGATGCTGTCGTATGTTTGGTTTTTGCATAGGGGCTGGAAAAGCTTTTGCCTGAACGTTTGAATTTTTCTCGGGTGCGTCGTTCTGTTGTTTGCTGGCTTTTACGGTCTCTGGGCGAGGTATATGTTGAGCGCCCGTAGTCATTGTAGTAACTGTAATCACGGTTTCGCCCCCAATTACTAAAACCTATCGGGCGGTGAAAGAGGCTGGAGAAAAAGGCATATTGCCCGTACCAATGCCAGAAAGAGTTACCTGAGCTATTAGTCTGCCAGCCACCGTATTGTGGGTTACCCACGAGCTGACTACCGGGGCCAAAATCTTCAGCATCGTTAATACGCGTACTGGCTTCGGCGCTGAGTGCGGCGACTCGAGCCAGCTTTCCATTTGACATGTCGGCGAGCACATTAATGGGGTCGCTTAACATCATGCCGTAAGTCTCTGGGTTTGAAGCAGATTCAATGGCCGATAGCTCCTGATAGACCTTGCTAACCTGATCTTTCCCTAGGCGGGAGACGGTGCTGATATCGTTTCTTGCATCATCAAGTCGAGATTCAAGGGAGCGAATAATGGGGCCGCTCGTACCGGCATCTTGCGATAAGGCAGAACTCAACTCACTCAACTCAGGCCGGTCTTGTTTGAGAATGCTGGCGTATTGCGTGAGTAAGCTGGCATTCGCAATATTTCCTGCTGCGATATGCTGCTTTAAACGGTCGAGCTTGTTTGTTGTCGCCGTTGCTTGCTGTGCTAGCTGCTTTTCCCATTTGTCTTGTTCCGAGGAGCAAGCGGTAAGAAATACGCTGAGGCAAAGGAGCAGCATCCACACCTTCGAGAGTTTGTGCATAGTTAAATTCCAGTGAAGTCCTAATTAAGGCTGTCGTATTGAGAGCTTGGCTTGATAGGCTCGTTTACACTATTTGTTGTTGAGCTTATTGTCGGATTTGTTGTTGGGTTTATAGTCGAATCCATAGGCAAGGAATCTGCGTGTAAAGCATGAGGTAAAGCTGGTTCATGGTCAGTGTGTCGAGGGGATGCCCGATCTATCATTTTTATCACTACCTCCGCGTCAGGAAAATGGGCGGCAATCACGTCGGCTGCTTTTTTAGGCTGAGTGTTACCACACATGAAAATATCAAAGGCAGCATAGTTGTACTCAGGCCAGGTATGCACGGTGATGTGTGATTCCGCAAGAATCAACACGCCGGTTACACCGCCCTCAGTACCAAACTTATGAAAGTGCTGGAAGAGAATATGTGCGCCACCGGCAATGGCCGCTTGGCGTAATAGCGATGACAACTCTTCTGCGTTCAGGTCGGCATGTTGCCCGTGGCACTCGATCAATAGATGCTGCCCGATGATCATAAGCGTTCTATCATTTTTAGAGCGGCCCTTGGATTAATTCTCATTTTCACAGTGTACACAGTTTGTCTGCGTATCTGCTTAATACGTACCTGCTTAATACGTACAACAATGCAGGAGTATACCTTTTTATATTTATGCGATGGTGCTGTGATTTGACTGTAGTCGGTAATGGGCCGAGATTTGTGTGGATGTAAGGCATTTATTCGAATTGAGGTAAAACCTCATCGATCAATCGCTGTGTTTGGGTGAGCAGATCATTATCATCGATACCTATTGGACGCAGTATAAATTTTGACATGCCTTCGCCATGGTATTGATGAATGCGTTGATAAATTTCTTCATGCCCGATAGCAAGGGTGTGGCGAAGGTCTTTACGCGGTGCTAATTTGGCAATGCGCGCTTGTTCACGCTGGTTGATGGCATCCGTTTTATCGCCGAAACGAAAGAAAAACCCAGCACCAAAGTGATCATCCGGAATCTGTCGCCCTGTTAATGTGAGTGCCTGCATAATGGCTTTTTTGGCCGCGCCTGCTTGTTTTGGGGTTTCTAGCCCGGCTTGCCAGCCCGTACCTATTCTTGCTGTCCGTTTAATGGCCGCGTTACTGCTACCGCCTATCCATAAAGGTAAGATTTGTTGATGGGGTAGCGGCGAGATAACTGCGTTTTGGTAATGGTAATACTCGCCCTTGAGTGTAGCGGGGTGGCCGCGCCAGAGTTGCGCGATGATGTCGAGTGCTTCGTCCGTGCGCTTACCACGACCCTGTGTGCCGCGCCCTGTGGCTTGCCATTCAGGTGCGTTACCTGAGCCTATACCAAAGGCCGGTAACAGGCGGCCCTTGCTGAGAAAGTCGATAGTGGCGCATTGTTTGGCTAATACGAGTGGATCACGCAAAGCGGCCGAGGCGACATTCATACCGAACTTCACACGTTTGGTCGCCCCCGCAATTGCAGCGATTGCGGTTAAGCATTCCAGAAAAGGCTCGTTGGAAATAAGGCGATCGGTTTGCCATAAGGAGTCAATGCCACCGTCTTCGCAAAGTGCCACCCAGCGCCAAAAATTATCGACATCCTTGAAGGGGAAGCGTGCAAGCCCGAGCCCTATACCAATCGCCATAATGACGGATTACACCTCTTATTATTTTGGTCTTATTTATTATTGCTGACCCAAGTTACTTGTCTATTTTCAGTTTGCTTAACTTATAGCGGTTTAAACTTTACAGCGGCTTAAATTGCTTCAGCGTAAAGGCTTCGAGCGTATGGGCAAGCTCGTCTTCATTGGCACCAGCTAAGGGTGCAATAATTTGCGTATGAATACCGGTTTGCATATCAGCTTGTAAACGTTCGCGGCATTCCTCTGCACTGCCTATAACAGCAATTTCGTCGATGAGTGCATCGGTCATGGCGGCCGCTGTTTTCTGTCGATCTTTGGCGGCCCAACCTTGGTTTATAGCATCTGCTGCTGTTTCATAACCTGCCCAAGCAAGGAAGTGGTTGTAAACCGGCGTTGCGTAATAAGGTGCAAAAGCAGCACGAAATAAATCGCGTGCTGCAGGTTTGTCGTCTGTGACGAGCACCATAGCGCGATTAACAATCTCTACAGACTGCCAGTCTTTCTGTGCTTTTTCAGCGCCAATTTTAAGGTGTTCAATCATTTTGCTGAGTGCCCGTTGGGGCCAAAGATTAAAAATCACGCCATCGCCAATTTCGGCGGCCATTTCAATCATCTTGGGGCGCAGTGCAGCAAGATAAATAGGTGGCGGCGAGTCAATGGGGTCTTGTCGATAACCGTGGCTTTGTAAGTCGCCGAGATCAAAGTTGGATTTCTCACCACGCAGCATGGACCGTACCATGATGGCGGTATTTTTAACGCGCGTGACTGGTTTTTCCAAAGGGAGGCCATGCCAGTTATTCATCATGGTTTGGCTAGAAGCACCGAGCCCCATAACAAAACGGCCGGGTAAAACTTGGCCCAGCGTGTTGGCAGTGGCGGCGAGCACGACAGGCGTACGTGTGTATACCGGCGTTACCGCAACGCCAATACGAATTGTTTTTGTATGAGCGGCAAGAGCCGCAGCCGTTGTTAATGAGTCCGGTGCACCGCCATCAGCAAACCAGGCGTCGGTATAACCTTGAGCCTCAGCCCATTTAACGCGTTCAATGGTTTCACTGACCAAAGGGCTTGCGGGTAATGTGATAGCAACCCGTTTTTTTAATGACATAAATTTTCCTAAACAGACAGGCAGAGGCTGCCAGTTTCCCATTTTGCGACAAGTATGTTCAAGCTGTATGCTAGCCTTTTATTTGATGAATGAGCGGCAGCGGCCTTTGCTGGTAGTTAAGGTGCTAGGTAAAGTGTTTCGCGTGTTAGGTAAAGTTTCGCAGAGCATTCATTTGAGATTTCTTATCGCATAATAATTATAGGAGCGGTTATGAGTTCGACAACAGAGTTAACGCCCGTCCGTGCCGGCCATGAATTCGACGAAGCGGCGTTGGCAGCCTATCTTGAGAAAAATATAGCCGGCTTCAAAGGGCCATTAAAAATTCAGCAGTTTGATGGCGGGCAGAGTAATCCGACCTTTAAATTATCGGCG
>JQIA01001689.1_pt1 | contig 11832 bp, 14 predicted proteins | sample 811431 | NCBI WGS metagenome assembly JQIA01 (sample SAMN02998118, study PRJNA258478) | marine sediment metagenome | biome: marine; feature: seafloor; material: sediment; isolation source: oil-polluted sediment collected from 3 locations (0.5 km, 0.7 km and 0.9 km)... | place: USA: Gulf of Mexico ... | reverse complement strand
GTTTAATCTCAGTTTGAGACTATTAATTATCGAATCGCACAATAGTAAAAAACAAACAAATGGAGTACAAAATGAAAATAAATCATTTAGAAAAAATTTTAATAGCCCTAGAGAGTATTTATACTGATGATGAAATATATCTTTGTCGAGAATCATTAAAAATACTTGAGAAAAATAATCTTAATTTTATTGAACAATTGTGGATTGAAACATCTAGTGAATACTTAGGACTTTATTGTTCATGTCGAAATATTACTTACGAGATAGATTCATGCAATAGAGATAAAGAACTTAAATTTACAAGAATTTCTAAAATGATTAATGAAGGAGATATTCTTTCAATATCTGATTTTTAAAATTAATTTTATAATATTATTAAAAACTCAACCCAGTATTTAACGCGCTCTTAATTGAGCGTAAATCTAAAGGACTAAAATGAAAAAAATAAAAACAGAAATTACAATTAGCGACCATCCAAAATATTGTGAAGATAAAAATGGAGATGATTGTCAATTTTTAAATTCAGACTATTTCCTATTTTGTACATTGTTTATCGAAAATATAAAAGACGATCTTCATAATTCTTTTAAATGTGAGCAATGTTTAAAATTAGATAACTAGAAACTCAATCCGGTACTTAACGCGCTCAACTCCAATGTTCCTTGCCACTCATCATGATAGATACGGCTAAACTGGTTCATTGGAGTTTTATTATTAGTCATAGTTACTATAAATTGCTGTGTCGTATCCGAAGTGTCAAATGTAAATAATAATGGCCTTGTATCTTGCCACCATTGATTCAAAAGTAAAGCCTCATTTTCTTCAACATGAGTTAATGGTAAATCCCACTTTTTATTGAACCCCCATTTATAACTTGGATTTGCCCCGCCTATTGTCTGGTGATCAACTAAAAAAAGTTCATCTTTTAACTGTGTTGACCATTCCGGAAATAAATCAATCACATCAATAGCAGTTAATAAATCATCGATATAATATTGATATTTACTGTTGGCCGCGTTTAATTCTAAAGCAACCCTGTAATCATCCGTGTCATTAGCAAAAACCTGGATTCTATGCCTTTGATAATCAGTTGATATACTGATAGGGTTAGATTCGCTATTAGCAAAAAACACCAGATTACCGCTTTCAGTGGCCGTATTTGATGCGTTGATAGTCCATAGATAGCTGACTATATTATGAGCGCTAACATCGAACCACCATCGATTATATACATCATTTGACGTGGCATAATTATATGTAACTAGGCCATTTTGTCCGCTGTCAACTGAAATAAATCCAGATAAATCAGAGCTATGCTGAAAGCCAGAATCATCATTAGAAACGTCAAAAGTATTCGTACCTAAAGAAGTTATATCCCATGAACCTAGCGATTCAAAAGATTGCGCACCGTCCCCAATATTTCCAAGTAAAGCTCCTAATTCAAAGCCCATAATTATAAATTTATCAATTCGTTAGCTGTTATGCGTACCCGACCACGCAAATAATTAGGCTGTAATTTAGTGATTTGATATATACTTTCAGAGTTTTCTAGCATCGGATGTTGTAGTCGAATTACATCTGCTAGTTCAAGTTCAAAAAATTGTGCTGGAAGTTCGCATTCTATAATTTGTTCATCTCTTGTTTTCTTGCGAATTAAATTAGATAGGTACAAACTAGCTGTATCTGATTCTAAAATATATTCAGTTTGCGCTCCAAATTCATTATTAATACCTGTTGCCGCTACCGAATTACAAGCGGCTGTATTATTTTCATCCGCCACTAATATATTTTCAAATTTCTGAGTAGTGTAATTAAAATTATATCCTATAGCGATTCTTTTTGCTTTTGCAGTATCAAAAACGGTTGTCCCTAGTGGATTATCCCTAATAGTTAGACTTCCTTCAACATAATCATCCGGCGTGATTATCTTGTCAATTGTAACTGTTGAACTTTCTTGATACGTCCTGAAATTAATTTGTCCGCTATCGCTAATAAAAATATATGAACCCGTAATTTTTCCGAACTCATCTGATATATTAGTTAATGATTTTCGTTGACCAAAATAACATTGAAAATTAAACCCTGAATTAGCAAGATTTAATTGTGTCGCACTCGCTTGATCTTGCCTGAATCCTAATCCTGATTGACTATAGATATCAGATAAAATATGAACTGGATTTTTTGATATTGCTATATCAGAGCAATTTACTTGTTGGCCGTATATTGAGTAATTTAAAAAATTGTTTGACTGCAATCTTGCGTCTATATGACAACTAAATTGGTATGAAATTCTTTTATTTGCTAATTTGGTATTAACACTTGCAAAAAAATATGCCCCCCCATCTCCTGTTACAAATCGTCCATTATTAGACCTTACATCTAATGATCCTGTAAATATATCTTCCGATATTGATGGCCCAAACGTTGGGGTAAAGAAAGAACCGTTACCAGATTTTACTATTAAAAATATTCTTTGAGAACTTATTTCAGATACACTTGTATTTTTGCCAGAGATGTATACAGCGGTTGCACCTTGAAAATTTAGATTACTTAATTTATTAATCTCTAAATTAATTTCATTATCTTTTGTGAAAGGAGAACCTAATATACCTAAATTTTGCTTTGAAAATCCTGGCTGAAAAAAAGTTATTTCCGGATCAACTGATAAACTACTTATTGATAGTAGAGCATTACCTGTAATTTGCATTAATCTGCTAGTTACTTTTTGTAAATTTGCAATTTCAAATGCATTTTCACTAGAACTGATATTTAATCCATTTGATTGCTGATCCCACGATTGTTTTAAAAAAAATGTGTGATTACCTTCTATCCCCTTATTTTGCTCTGAATTAAAAAACAGACTAGTTACATGATTTTCTGAGCTAACATTAATAGGCCCAATCAAACTTCCAAGATCACAATCAACTGGAGTCATATAAAATGGTCTAGCATGTTCCCCATAATATGCAGGATAACCCCAATCATTATTTGAAACCTCTGGATGAACATCTGAATAACTATCAACTATTGCGGCAACTGGATATTTGGGAACGTTATCAAAAAATCTATCAAAAATTTGAAGTTGAATTAAGTTAGGATCGTTAGCAAATCTTTTTATATCTTGAACTATGCCAACATGAGGAGTAAATTGATCACTGCCGACTTTGACAGTTAATCCCACTTCAGCTTTGATTAATTTCCTAAATGAATCTTTCCAAAAACTTAAACCATCGCCCTTTGAAAGCGTAACATTATAGTTGGAACTTTTACCAAAACCACCTAAAAAATCAATCTCATAACTAATTGGACTTAGATTCTGAATGTGCCAATTGCTAAATGTATAGGTCGTACTTTGATCAACAGGTGTTATATCAATTTGTAAATTGACATTGTTTATTTGGCTGGCTGATTGAATACTTGTTAAATTTCTCATTTATGATACCCCCAATTTTCTTTCAAGAAATAAACTTTCTAAAACTTGCCTTATTTCTTCTTTTTGATTCATTGGATCAATAGCTTTAATATTGAAATTAAAATGGTTTACTGTTCCACCACCTTGACCACCGTCTGGAATTACTTGCTCTCCCACATGAGCTTTAATCAATCCGCTTCCAGATTCCATCCCTGGTAATCTAACGAGTTGGTCGGCTGTTAATCCTGGACTTCCTTGTTGGAACCCAAGTATATTTTTGCCGCCTTCTTTGCCCCCTAGAAAACTTGATATTCCACCTGTAATGCCGCCCAACAAACCACCACCACCGCCAGTAATACTTTTAATCGCGTCAGTAACTTTTTTGATTAAACTTTTGATTGTATCTAGCGCGCTTTTAATTGGCCTAAATATATTCATTAATGCATTAAATCCATTTTGAAGAAATAAAGAAACTCTACTAATAAGATCACCTATGAATTTTATAGTTGGTGCTATTAATTTTATTATTGCAACTATTAATAATATCGGAGCTAAAATGGTTAATAATAATATCTTAAACCCAGGCATTAAAGTTGTTAAAATATCAGCAATTATACTTAAAAAAGTTGCCATAATTGGCATTAATTCCTCAATTAACGGCATTATAGCTTCTAATATTTCTGCAATAAACGGTAATAATTCGTCTAAAAGTGGTATTATAATATCTAACATAGCCTCTAATACTGGCAATAAAGATTCGACAAGTCTATCTATGATAGGTATCAAACGATCCATGAAACGTTCAATAATAGGACTTAAACGATTAAATATTTTTGTTATAAATTGGGCAACTTTTTCAATAGTTGGAGCTAATTTTCTGATAATTTTAGCCAGCAATTTAGCGAATGGTATTAACGCACGTCCAATAGGTTCTAAAATTTCAACAAGTGGCTCGCTAATAATTTGAATAACTTCTTGCATACTTTTAGTTTGAGATATTAAATCTCCCAAAAAACTGACGAGTTGCATGCCAAGGCCGATAGCTATCCCACTTACTCCTTCATCTTCCTTGTCTTCTTTTTTCTCTGTTTTTTCTTTTGTGCTATCATCAAATCCAAAAAAATCACTTATTGAGTCAGTAAAACCAGAAAATGCGCCAGAAATCGCGCCTGTAATTTCTGATATATCAAATCCTAAAATATTTTTCAGACTAATATCGCCGATTCCTTCTAAATCGAAATCTTTCCCAGTAGGTTTTTTTATATCAACTACAACCTGAACTCCTTCCACAGCAGTTTTTTGTAATTTTTCAATTGTTTTCTCAGTTTCGTTAGTAACACTTTTTAGCTCATTAAAACTTTCCTTTACTATATCGGTTGATCTTGATAACAATACGAATCCTTCTTTAGTCTCAATTAATTGAGAACTCATAGCGTCCGGGAAAATCAGTTTATTGATCTGCCCCATAGTCTTTAAAAAAGGATCACTTTCTTTGCGTACTTCACCAAAATGATCACCTAGTTTTTCAATAGAATTAATAGACTCTATCGGAATTGGCTTAATATTCAATAATGTATTATTATCTACACCAAATACAGGGCCTTTATTACCGCCAAATACACCGCTTATAGTTTCGCCAATTTGCTGAAATTCAAATCTTACTTTATTATTAAATCCTGAAAATGCTTTAGCTATCCCATCTGGTATTGCTTTGAATTTGTCACTGAATCCAGAAAAAACTTTAGCAAAAACATCTGGTATACTTTTTAATGTATCAGTTACTCTTGAGAATTCTCTTACAATATCATCCGCAAATTTAGTTAAACCAGATGAATTAAAATCTTTTAGTGATGTATCTAAATTAGTAGCACTTTTATTTGCAATATCCATCGCAACTTTAAAACTTGCGGCTGGTCTTAAAACACCTTCAAATTTGTCTGCTGTTTCAGCAAGTGAAACTGTTAGTGTATTACCAGTTAGTGTAAAATCTAATTTGGATGCTTCTTCATCAGCGTCAGCAAATGCTTTGCCGATTTTCTTTTGACTATTAACGACTTTATTATCAAGACCTGCTACATCTTTAAAACCTTGCCATAAATCTGTAATCGTCTTAACTAATTTATTGTCAATAAAATCATTGACAGGTTTCAGTATATTGTCTAACCAGTTCTGAAAAATATCTATTACTTCTGATACCCATTTAACTAAATCATTAAACAATGGCTGAAGTGATATAATTACATCCTTTAAACCTAAAAAACCGCCTTTAAGTATTTTGACAATCCCCTTCAGTAAAATACCTAGAATATCTATTAAAGGCCCTATTGCTAATTTAGCTAAATCTATCAATACTGAAATAACTGGAGATACAGATTCAAATAATAGTTTAACAACATCAATAATATCATTAATCGCTATCTGTAAATCTTCATTTGAAGCAACGGCATCAGCAAGAGTTGCCGCAAAATCAATAATTCTTTGAATTACAGGTTCAACTACTGTAATAATATCTCTAAAAGCTGATTGAACTGAATCCCAAATAGGTAAAAAGAAACTTTCTACACTTTTTATAATTTTGCTTATTTGCTCTAATAATGCTCCAAATATATTGGTTGCTGGTTCGATAGCTGAAGATATTAATTCAAGAAAATTATTGATAACTGTACTAATGATTATAGCGATTGAATCAAACGCTCCTATCACACTCGTTAAGCCATCGACAAAAACTTTATTTGATGTTATTGTTGTGAAAATATTTTTTCCAAAATCTATAATTTTTCCAATAACATTCGTAAATGTATTTCCGATAGTCTTTAAAACAGAGTCAACTGTTTTTAACGCAAAAAATTGTTTAATTCCTTTGACAACATCTCCAATCACAGATATACTGTTTTTAGTAAACTTTATAAAATTCTTTATTGATTTACCTATTGCATCAAAAATATCAGAAATACCAGTTTCATTCGCCTTTACAAATTGACCAAAAACTTTTACTAATTGTGTTGCCGCTTGTGTTGCGCCTCTTAACGAATCTTTGAATATATCAAATAAAGACGTTTGTACTCCTGATAATGCGCTACTAAACAATGTAACATCACCTTTAAAATTATCAAGCGCATCGGCGGCTGATTGCTGTGCTGTTTTTGCGTTTCCAAGTTTTTTTTCATATTCAGGTAATAAGGTATTAATATCCTGTATGACTTTGATGAATTTACCGCCAGCTTCCTGACCAAATAATGTTAAAACTTGAGCGTTAGAAATTCCAGCTTTATTTAATTTCTTTAAAATATCAGTAAACTTATTAGTTTCAGGATTTACATCTTTAAGACTTAATCCAATGTCATCTAGTGCAGTTGATGCCTCATTTGTGGGTTTTGCAAGCCTACTAATTGCGGTTCTTAACGCAACACCGCCAAGAGTACCCTTGAAACCTACATCTGCCAATAATGCGATTGTTTTCGTAACTTCTGATAGCGGTTGATTAAATGCGGCGGCTTGACCACCTGCAAATTTAAACGCCTCTATAAAGTTCTCCATATTCTGTGCTGAAGACCCAACGCTTTTACTGAAATCGTTTACAATATCTCCAGCACTTAATCCCTGGTCAGCAAATAATTTAAACCCTAACCCAACTAACCTTGATGTATCAGCTAAATCACTTCCTTGTGCAGCCGCTAAATCCATAGCATCGGCGGCTATTTCAATAGTTTTTGCGGCATCAAAGCCAGCTCGTGTAAGCTCTTCCATGCCTTGTGCCGCTTGAGTAGCCGTAAATTGGGTTGTTTCTCCAATTCTTTTGGACTCTGCGGTTAGTTGACTAAAGCTTTCAGCAGTAATATTAGATATAGATTTAATCCGAGACATTTGCGCTTCAAATTCAGCTCCTTCAGAGACAATAGCTTTAAATGGAGCAGCAAGTGCGGTTAATCCTTTATTTAATAATTCGACGGCTTGATTGGCCGCAATAATACCGAGACTAAAGTTTTTGATTACTTTAGATGCTAAATCTTTAGCCGTTATGACGGCCTCTATCCTTTCATCAGCCATGAATTATTATTTTGCTTTACCTGCTGTTTTTTGCTTTATAGCGATTGCAGCCTGTTGTTTAAAAATATTAAATATCTGAGGAATATAAACAGGTTGCTCGAAATATGATTTGTTGTCAGGCCAACACCACTGACTCAACCCTGATAAATCTTGATTATGACATGCATAAAAAATATTCATCCAACTGATTAAAAGGCGTCCTTTGATTATAGGGATTTGTGTAACCTGAACACCTCTCAGCAGTCGGGCGATTACTTTTTTACGTTATCCGCCTCTTCTGTTGTCAAATTAGATGTTTGCATTAACTCGTTAACAAGTTTTTGCTTGATTTCTAAAAATTTAACAGTCTCAAATTTTACAAATTCATCCATAGTGCCGTCTCTAATTTCCCCTTTTTCTTGAATCTGAAAAGGCTCAATCATCCGACAATTTTTGCTAATAATCTTTGACAGTGTTGCTTGATATTTTTTATCATTCAACATTTTCATACCAACATTTTGAGATTCTTCTATATTATTCAGGTCAATATCCTTTTTTCCTTGAAACTGAGTAATTTGAGTTAGCAATTCAAACGTCCCATTCGTTAGTGGCTTAACACCAAAAACAATTCCTTCAATTTCAACTTCTCGTTCATCAAGATTAATTATTAAGGTCATATTTATTTCTCCTTAAGATTCATATTAGTATATATAAAAAGTATTTATTTTAAATTCTGGCCTTCAACACCGCGAGCTAAACGATCAATTGTACGTTTATGAAGCCACAATACAGCAGTTTCCAGATGTGTTAGCGCAACAGCATTGTCACGACAACTAAATTCTCCACCTTGAAAACCTTGCAATCTATCAATCACTATTGCTATGAGTGATTCATTAGAAACACCATTAATCCCAAATTCTTTAACAGGCCCATTTTGAAAATCAATATTACTGAAAATAATATCTGATGGATCTGGGACTTTTAAATTAAGTGTGCTAATTTGATATTTATGATTCGCGTTACCTTGACCTTTTTCATCTAATGCCAATATTTGGATAGCCTGACTATGATCTTGGCCTTCGATTTTATGGCTAGTTATTTCTCTCATTATTACTTATTAAGATTCATATTTTTGTTTAAAAATTAATACGCTTCGACAGTATTGACTAGCGTAATTTCAATTGCTGTATTGCTAGTTGTGCTAAACATAGCTCCGGCTGTAAACGATGCCTCGATAATTCCAGGCCCAGCTATCACCGGATCAAACGATTTAAATCTAAGTTTGGGAATATCAATAGTCAGAGCATTTGGAGATTCAGCAGCGTTCCAATGCATTACCAGAGACTTTTCATCTTGATTTAAAAAAGCGTCCCAATAGCTATGTTGCTGAAAAATAAAAGTTCCGGTTAACTCTATTATTTGAAAACCAGTTCTTTTAATTTTGTATGGAGTATTGCAATCTTGTAGTGTAAAACGATTTTCAAGATTATTATTTATATTAATCGTTAAATCTTGAATATCTTTAACTATAGCTCCGTCAAAAGATATGCTCGATTGATCCCATTTAAACGGTTGAGCAGTCGGAAATGTCGGTGTTGATGGAGTTGTCTTAGAAAAACCACCTCCAATGACTCCAAGTGTTGCGGTCAATAATTCACCATTTGCAACATTCAAGGCTAATGTATTACCGTTCAGATTATAATATAGAGCCGCACTTTCAACATCTCTATTTACCTCAATCGTCAGCGGATCGCTTGCGCTGAATCCGTCAAAATCGTTAGATGTTGATTTAAAAAGATGTGTTTGTATGCCAGTGTCGCTTATTGTACTGACAAGTCTCATCGCGGACTTTAAAAAATAACCTAACCCAGCCGGACTTGCCTCTTGAGTTATATCTCCCTCAATTGTGTTAAATCCTTCATGATACGGTGATTCAGCAAAACGGGCGTACATTCCTGCCTCAATAATTTGCTCTTTTCCTAGCGTTATACTCTCTTCAGTAACCGCTAGAGCTTGCAATGAATCTACATTGGATGCATTAAAACTATCCTGAAATGCAAACATCGCATGGCCCTTCATTCCATATCCAGCCATATTTATACCTCTATTGCCTCTTTTTGTTTGTGTCCAACTAATCTATAACCGCCATATTTGCTTTCCATTACGCAAATAGATGGAACGAATGTAACCGCCTCGGCTATGTTGCCATCATTCTGAGTAGTAACTTGCACCAAACATCCAACACCGATATCCATGGCCTTAGTTGACTTCATCCATTTTTGTGATTGAGATGACGCTTTGCAAATTAATTTCCACCCATCTGGATTGCCAAATTGTTCGAGATCGCTAATGCATTTATAATCTGGATTATCGGGAGAACTATTCAAGGTCTTCTTCGCTTGAGTTTCCTTCGGTGGTCTCCCAGATTTCTTCTTCTCTTTCGTTTCCTCGCCCATTTTCTTCCTTAAATTGAGATTGAGAATTTAACGGCTCGATCAAAGCCGCGCTTAATAAATGTTCGACAATTGAATCATCATCGATTAATTGAACTGGTTTTCCATGCGTTACATACCCAGCAAGCGGATTATAACCAGTTGGCCCAAGCCATTTGTAAGATTCCATATTTTTGTTGACAGTTTAGATTTAGTTTAATATTATCATATATAACAAGTCGCAATAAAGTGAAAATTTAAATGGAGTACAAAATGAAAACATATGAAGTAATTTTAAAAACTGAAAAACAAGATATTTTGAGTACTAGAATATTTAAAAGCGGCAATATTCAAATCGAAATAAAAAATTGGTTAAAAGCTCAATATCACTGCCGGCCAACTGAAAAAATAATTTTAAGCATTATTAATTCAGATACATCTGAAATAAAAACAATGGAAGTTCCCCAAAAAAAATATTGGCCTTCTAAAAATCATTTTCCAATTCCAGACGGGCAACATATCGGTAATAATGTTTATTGTCATGGTGTTAATGAAGATGGTTTTGCATGTTATAGCGGAGTAACATTAGGTTAAGATTTGTAATATTTATATATTTTGTCTAAAATATTACTTTTAATCATAGGGATATCGTGTACACTTTTAAATTGAAATCCATGTTCAATATCCCATTTATATTTAAATCCAGAACCATGAGTTGATCCAACTCCGGTTATTATCCCGTTATAACCACGAATATCTATTTTTTTTGAACCATTATTTATTGTTGAAATTTTCAGTGATGGATTATAGCGAAAATAATAATGCTTACCGCGTTTAGTTTTTACTCTGATAGATGAAAATATATTTCTATAACACCATTGATCGGTTTTTTGATTATCAGCGTCTATGACAACCAATTTATTGGTTATAATACCAACGTTAGAGCTAGGATATTGAGTCCACCATTTAATAATTTGTTTTTTGCAAGCTTTTTGATCTCGATATTGAGTATACGCAAAACGCGGAGTCTTTAACCAATTAATTTTGTTTTTTATCTTTGATTCGTTTTTATGTTTTTCTAAAAACCATTTTGGTATATTTTCATCAACACCTCTAAGTGGAAAAATATTAAATCCTAACATGTGTAGGTCTATTGCATTTTGCAGATTGTTAATCATTTTATGCAAAAACTTCAGCAATTATATTCATTTGGCGCATCAAAAAAACATCACTTTGAATTACATCACGATCAAGTGGAGCTTTATTGAATCCAGTTATAATATTTACATTATTATTTAATGTACGATTGCAGTTAACCGCGCTCCATACATTGTCAGCTAAATTTAGCAAACATTCCATAGATTCAAATTGTTGTTCTACGTTTAAATAATTTTGAGTTTGTATGACTATCGGAATTGTATATTCGGCCATCCATGGTTGATTAATATTAGCTCGTCTTCCAGATATTTCTATTTCAGGATCAAGCAAATTAACCCAATATGGAGTATTATTCGGGTTGGTATTTTCAATCGCATATTTTTCGATTACAACGCCACAATTAACCAAAATAGAATCACTTGTTAATGTTAAAAATAAGGCGTTCATAACTGAGTTTGTATATATCATCTTTTAAAAGCCCTCTTCATGTAACGTTTTACTGCCGGTTTAATTATTTTTATACCTTGTTTTTTAACTGGGAATATTTTTCTCTGCGGTACTTTAAATGTTTTACCGCCAAGCTTGCTTGTTCCGCCTCGCTCATGTAGACTTGAATAATTTTGAGCACTTTTAAATCTGGCTTCTTTCTCATTAAATATTCTAGTCCATCTTTGTCGTAATTGACCAGTATCTTGTAGTATCTTGGGATTTGACCCGGTTCTTCTACCTTTCGATCTTAATGCTTTTGTTGTTTCAGATAATGGTTTCCAATGCAATGAACTTTTATCATGATCTTTTCCTTGA
>JQIA01001688.1_pt1 | contig 11836 bp, 12 predicted proteins | sample 811431 | NCBI WGS metagenome assembly JQIA01 (sample SAMN02998118, study PRJNA258478) | marine sediment metagenome | biome: marine; feature: seafloor; material: sediment; isolation source: oil-polluted sediment collected from 3 locations (0.5 km, 0.7 km and 0.9 km)... | place: USA: Gulf of Mexico ... | reverse complement strand
AGAACAACAAGTTCATCAAGTCTGCTGATGCCTTTAAGGACATCAACGAGCTGGAAGGTATCTATGATGGTGCCGGTGGTGCATTCGATCCTACTGGTGCTTCTGGTGAGGGTTTCACTATCCTAGCCAGTGGTGCAGACAATGTACGTGTACGAGAGCCTTTCCCTTACATGCACTTGCCTGTCCAGTACAAAGGACTTGAGTTCGAGATCAACTGCTATGGCCGCTTTGCTGGTGTAGAAATGATTCGTCCCGCTGCACTCCAGCACTTCTACGGTATCTAACCAAAAGGTTCATCCAACATGCAGTGGATTAAAAACAATGTTGTTGGGTTACTCAGTCTAATTCTTGTAGTGGGGAGTTCCTTAGGGACTCTCTACGTCAAGAGTGCTGTGAATAGTGAAGCGACTACTCAATTAACTGAGACAGTCAATTTACTAACTTCTGCACATGCATCTCAAGCTACTGCACTACATGACCAAGTAACTGAGACCACTAGGCTTAAGGGCCAAATAGAAAACTTTGCAAGGTCTAATGACAGGCTAATACTAGCATTAGATAAGCTTGATGTTGTATACGGATCAATGAGAGTTGTTGGTGCTGTACAAGATGAGAGAATTAGACAATTAGCACTTAAGATAGATAAGATAGACATAACCTTTAAAGAGAAACACTATGAAAATTAAGAACAATACTCCAGCAAACCTATCAGTATTCGCCAGGTCTACACGAGGCAGTGCAAATAAGTTGTCTATGGTAGTTCCCGGTGAAGCTACACTAGAACTTGATGATGAAATGTGGAAGGAAGAGTTTGCCGAAGTGACTGCTCCCATTATCGCAGCAGGCCATCTAGAGATTATCGAAGATGTAGAACTAACTGAAGAGGATATTGAAAAGAAAGAAGCAGAAGAATTAGCCGCAGCCGAAGCTCTTATTGAAAGTAAGAAAGCTAGCAAAGAAACTAGCAAGAAAACTGGGGCGTAATCATGGCTAGTGTGGTAGATTTCCAAACAAGGTTCCCTGAGTTTTCCGAAGTAAGTAGTGGCAGAGTTCAAATGTTCTTGGATGATACTGCACTACTTATGAGTTCACCTGCTAAGTGGCTAGATTTCTATGATGTTGCGCACTTGTATTATACTGCCCACTTCTTAGTTGTCTCTGAAGCTACTGACGCAGGAGATAGCGGAGTACTTGCACCTGTAAAACACCAAGAGGTGGACGATGTTGTTATCAAGAATGCTATCTCTGATATATCTCCTACTTTTGACGAGTTGTATAGTACATCTTATGGGAAGCGTTTCGCTAAGTATCGAAAGATTTGTTTTGCTGGAATGTATGGAGTATAAGTATGGCCATGCAAATGCAAAGAGCCTTCAACAGAAGGATGATGACCAAGCTCATAAAGTACACTGTGGAAGACAGTACATATGATGAGAACAATCAAGTAGTTTTAGGAAATACAGTTAAGTCTTTTATCTACGGTGTATTTCAAGCAGGCAATAAGTTCTCTCAATTTGATGAAGGCATAGCACTACACTCGGAAGATGGTGGTGCTAGATTCTCTGACTTCAAGTCTTTATACTTGCAAGATAAGTTTGAGTTAGACCTTGATGATAAGATTGAGTATAAAGGCCTCTACTACAACATATTGCAGAAGTCTGATGAAAGCGAGTTTGGGTTCTCCTCATACTTACTTGAAAAGACTAAGGGGTGGGCACCATGACTCCAGATGAAGCAGATGTTTTAGTAATGCAGAAAATGGTAGACATAATGGTAGGCATACCAAAATTCTCATATCCTGCCAGACAAAGGGAAGCCATCAAACCAAAAGGTGAGTTTGCACATATTAGGGTTATTGAGGAGTACCAAGAAGGTATTCCAAGCAACAAGATCTATGCCCAAGATAACCTTACAACAACTTACAGAAGTTATGGGCTTGTCAAGCTAAGATACCGGATAGGTGTTGTCGAGACTACTGGAATACCCAGCTCAAAGATTATGAATCGTTGGACTACTGAAGAGATGAAGTCTGAGATGATTAAGTCTGGGTATGGCTTCATAAAGTGTGAACCTCTAAGTAGCGAGGATGCTAAGTTAGAGAAAGAGTGGGAGTACAGGAAAGGGTTTTCTGTAGACATGTACACCACTAGAGTTTTTGAAGAGGTAGTCTCCAACATAACCTCAGTAACAATTAGTGGAGAGTTTATCATGGATGACCTCACCAGCTATATAATGAACATTAATGTATAACAAACAGGAGTCGATGAATGTCGATTGAAATTACAAACTTTGTTGATGTTAATATCTCCGTTTCACCTACTGGTGTTAGTGGAGGTAACTTTGGCATCTTGGGTTTCCTAACTACAAGTGGTGATGCCTTTGTGGTAGGAAAAGGTATTACACCAACCGAACGAACACGTGCATACACTAGCCTACTTAGCGTAGGTGGTGACTGGCAACCTTCTTCTGAAGTCTACAAAGCTGCTTCAGCATTTTATGGCCAGACACCAACACCCACTGACTTCACTGTTATCGTAAACTTTACTACTGACCAATCTGGTTCTCTAGTGGGTGGTGGATCTGATACTCTGACTGAGTTGCAAGCTATTACATCAGGCACTTTAGACTTTACCGTGGATGGATTTGAGGCTACTCTCACTACCTTGGACTTCTCAAGTGCTACTAGCTTGGGCACTATTGGTGATGCAACTAGTGTTGCTGCCATTATCCAAGCTGCCCTTGATCTGGAAGCTACAGGTGCAGAGGCTAGTACAGTTACTCACAATGGGTATCAGTTTCTTATCACCTCTGACTCTGTTGGTATTACCTCTGAAGTAGGTTATGCCACTGGTACTACTGCTGAAGCTCTGGGACTTAACGTAGGTGTAGCTAAGTCTGAAGCTGGCATTGTTGCAGAGACAGCATTAGACGCACTGTCTGGAGCTGTATCTAATGGTGTGCAGTGGGTAGGTACAGATATTCACAAGTCTTTGCGTGACAAGCTTATCTCTGATGAAACAGCTACAGTAAACTCTACAAATGAGATTGCTGCTTTTTGTGAAGCTAATAAGCGCATCTTCTTAAACACTACTAATGACCTAACTACACTTAACTCCACCACTGGCCACACGGCTGCTGAGATGAAGGCTGGTACTTATCGGTTTACTCTTAGTTGCTTCAGCAAGAATCCTAATCTATACCCAGGATCTTCTGTATTTGGTCGTGCTGCATCTGTAAACTTCTCTGGTGTTGGTACTACTATCACCTTGAACTTGAAGCAGGCTCCCGGCATTACAGCAGAGGATTTAACACCTTCTGAGTTTGCTAAGTTGCGTGAGAACTATGTATCTGCTGTTGTACAAATTGGTAGCTCTGCTAATGCATTTACCGATTCACGTATGGCATCTGGCTCATGGCTGGATACTACTCATGGTATTATGTGGTTAGAGAATAAGTGTGAAGTTGATATGTTCAACTTGCTCTATACAACTAATACAAAGATCCCATACACTCAGACTGGTATCAACATTACAGCCGCAACCTTGATTAGATCTTTGCAAGCTGCTGTACGAAATGGTCTGGCTGGCCCAGGTTATTTGCCTGATGGTACATACTTACCTGAAGGTTACGTTGTTGATGCAGTTCCTCTTGAAGATGTTTCCGCATCTGATAAGGGAAATCGTCTGTATGCAGGTCTGTCTTTTAAAATAGTTGGTGCTGGCGCTCTACATGAGATTGCTATTGCCGGTGAATTCTCAGAATAAGGAGCATACTAAATGTATCAGTACAGTTTCGCCAATGTAGATCTCATGTTAGATGTAGACTACCCAGGCAACACAAATACAAAGTCCTTCAAGGTAGAAGGCTTTGGCACAGGCGAAGGCCTAATTAACGTCATTCGTAGAGCACCTATTGCAACAACTCAGTTTGGTGCTTATGGGGATATGGTTGTTTCAATGCAACGTATCCGAGCTGGAGACCTAGTGTTCCCAGTTCTTATGAATGCACCTGAGAACAAGTACTTGCAAGATTATGCAAACTACTTCCAACAGCAGGCAGATGCAGATGGCAAACTAGTCAAGCCCATTCAAGGAAGACTAGTTGACAACATGGGTAAGGATGAAGCAACTCTAGATAATGGAGTTATCCTTGCTATGCCAGCCCTTGTACGTGGTCAGAATATGAGCACAGTTACGTGGGTTATCACCTTTGAGCGTGTCACGCTTGATCGTAATAAAGGTGCAGATTACCAGAAGTTGTAATGATAAGCTGGCTCAATCCTACTTAGGGTTGGGTCAGTGCCACCAAGGAGAAAACTATGTCAAAAGGATACACAGGAACACTAATTGATGGACGAGGTATCTACATACCCAGTTGGTCTGTCAAGGTTCAGTATGAAAATTTAACTCAAGCATGTAAATACTTGGGTCAAGATCGTGTTATAGAAATCTCAACTCTAAATGTGCCAGCAGCAATGCTAGCTATAATGAGTTCTGAGGATGCAAAGGCTAGCACAGAGTTACTCTTGCACTTTACCCAACAAGCTAATATTGATGGTGATAAGATCACTGACAACAACCTTGATGACTTGGGCATGGACATTGTAATTGAAATCTTTGCCCATGTAATGTATTCGCAGTACAATGATTTTTTCGAATCAGGTTTAGCAAAGGCACACTCCCAAAACAAGTCGAAGCTGGACAAGAACGATTAGTTCCAATCGACTACGAAAGTATCTACCCAGAACTTAATGGGTACTTGATAAGACCGTTGCTAGTAAATCCTCCCATGCTCTTGCTAAGAGAGTTGGATGATTGCACATACACACTATACGACATAGAGGTTATGCATCAAATATTAGAAATCAAAGATCACTTAGCGGTGCCTACTAAGGTTCCCGAGTTCACACAACACTAGAGAGGAAGTATGAGCACATTAAAACTAGGAGCAAAGAATAGATCCAAGAGAGCTGTATCAAAAGCTAAGACCAGAAGTCTTGTTCCTAGTGATGTGACTGGAAGTACTCCCACCACTACTGGCTATGTACCTGGAGGCTATGTCCAACCAGAAGAGTCAGATGAGATCCAAGGTCTAAGGAAGTTACTAACTGGACTTCAAGAAAAGGAAGCCCAAGGCTTTGGCATGTCTGGCAGTGTTGATCGTGAGAAATATGTAGTAGAACAAAGCCAGACAGATGCAGAAGGTAATACTTTGTTCACTGGAGTGGAGACAGAGACAGCAGCAGATGGGACAGCTATAGGTAGTTCTGTTGGGGATGTGTTACTTGGCAGAGTTGGGCATTTAGAACCCAGACTTCAAGCAGGTATAAAGCACGTTGCTCAGGGTGGGGTACTCTCTGGGTCTTCTGATTTAGAGACAGCAGCAACTATGAGTAAGTTTGTAGGTGAGCTTGGTGGAGATGCTAAGGCATGGGCAGAACAGATAAAGGTAGACGAATCTGTAGGCTTACCTGTGTCAAAGCAAGATGTTAGAACTGTCTATTCTGTACTCGGTAAGACTTCTGGAGAATACCTAGACAAAGGGCCGGGTTCAAACTTAGCTGGACACACTTTACTTAAAGAGAAAACTGATAAGCAGGAAGATGACCTACAGTTAGCCTACCAATATATAAAAGATATTTCAGAACACTATGTGCATGACAAATCTCAGGGAGCTAGTAGAGCAACTAGAGTTGAGGGAGTAGAGGCATCACTAACAGATAGGTTTCTAAATGGGGTATTTGCCAAGGATGCCAAATCAATCATACCATTACCAAATGAAACTGGTGTGTCTGGCCTTAAGCCTACTATGTCCTTCAGAGGATATGTGGGTACAAAGTTTGATAGATTAGGGTTTTCTAACTTTGCAGAAGAAAAGGGGATTAGTGCAGACAGCTTAGGTGATGATGATAAGGAAATGTTCTGGAGTAACATGCCCAGTGCAAAGAACTCTCTTGTACCTAGAAAGAGGCTAGATAAGAATGCCACCAAAGCTGAGAAGGAGAAGGCTAAGGACGACCAAAGCTTTGCATATGACACTCTGCTATATAAAGCTCATACTGCAAGGAACATACTAAGAGAACAATTTCCAACCAACTTTGACGAGTCGATGGGGAACATTAGGTCTGTCAATAAGAATAAGACTTATGATGATGATGAAGTACAAAGAAACCTCACGAACGAAGCTAACATACTTGGGCTAGACTTTGCACAGGCATCCACAGATGTTGCTACAGCAGAGACAGCTCCAAGCCAACATAAGGACGCCTCTGATAGAGGTGGAATGTACGGAGAAAGACCACTATCTGAAGTGGATGTATTTCAAGAGACTGGTAAGACAGTAGACCAACTAATAAAGGAAGAGGAAAATGAAGATTTTGTTGGCCCTAAGTATACTAAGAAGCTTGAAGGCATAGAGCAAAGGACTCCTGAGTGGCATAAGGCTAGAAAGGGAATTGTCACTGCCTCTACCTTGATCGACAAAAATGGTAAACAGCTTAGTGCTGATGAAATGGGAGAGATCCTAGCCAAAAGGAAATTGGGGTTAGATAAAGACTTTATAGGCAATGATTACACTGAAGAAGGCACTAAGAATGAAGAAATGGTTCTTGCATCCTTCCTTAAGAGTCAAAAGAAGTTAGGTAAGAATTTTACTCATGAAGAAGTAGGGTTGCTAACTAATAAAGACTTGCCCGGTATGGGAGCTTCCCCAGATGGTAGGTTAAGCCTAGATGGAAAGAATGCAGGACTTGTAGAGCTAAAGTACTTGACCACTGATAAAATGGATGGTGCACTAAAGAAGTACTCTCCACAGATGCAATTGCAGATGTTGGTAACAGGTGAGAAAGAGATGTACTTTCATGCTTATGATAGGTACACAGATGATACCATTACAGAAAAGGTAGTTGCTGATGAAGCCTTCCAGAAAGACCTTAAGCTAAGGATTGATAAGGCTGTGGCCATTGGTGAGGGACTGGATGTTGAAAGTTTATTTGAATTAGAACAAGGTCGTAACAAGAAGGAGGAGGACAAGGTGAAACAAACAAAAGCTGAAAGAGATGCTGGCATAGTAGCAGATGATACCTCAGGCCAAACTAAGTCCTTCTCCAAAAAGAAGGCTGTAGAGTTGCCAATGAAAGGTTTTAGGGTTCCAGTAAAAGAACCTGATAGCATGGAGAAGCTTTATGGGCCTCTTAGCCAAGAAGAATTAAATTGGAGAGATTCTGATCCAGCCAAGAACTTCATTGCAGCGGCTGACAACAAGTCTAAGCAAGAAGCTAAGGCAAGCCAAGAGAAGGCAGACGCAGACAAGAAGTCAGCAGATGCAGCTAAGGATACTGCAAACTCTTTAAAGGAGTTGGGAAGGGAAGCCAAAGATGCTGCCGGTGCCTTGGGTGAGATAGCTGGCTTTGTTATGGGTGGAGATTCTAAGTCAACTGACTTGAGAATTAGAGCTGCTGCTGCTGGTGTTAAGGAAAAGAACTTACTTGGTCTTGAGAGAGAGCTTAAGAAGTCTGGCCTTAGCCAAGATGCATCCAACAACTTAGTGGGTAATGTGACAGATGTTGCCAAAGATTTTGCAGATTATGGTAAGGGAGCAACTGCCTTCAAAGATCTGCAACATGCACAAGGAAAGTCTGCCCTACCAGAAATTAGGAATATGGAGCTTACCTCCCTTGAAGATAGGGTTGGTCTTAATACCCAACAGCAAGCCGCTCTAATACTTAAGGAGAACCAATCTCTGAAGTCTGTGCAGGCTAAGATGGCACATGCGGATATGTATGGTGCGCCTAACATAGTGGCGCTTGGTGACAGGACTACTCCAGAGGCAGTAAGGGAAGCAGTTGATGAGGGTTATGATGATGATGCTCAAGCAGCTACACACAGAGGCATTCAGAAAACATTTATTAAGAAAGAGGAGGCTGCACTAGAAACTACAAAGATGCTTGGAGAGACTGGAGGAGAGATCCTTGGAGGTCTTCAAATAGCCGCTGGAGTTGTTGGTAGCTTGACTATGGGCTACCTAGGATCTAAAGCAGCAGGTACAGTGCTGAAGTCAGGCACTAAGGCTGGGTCTAAGGTAGTAAACACAGTAAACAAAGCTGGATCTAAGACAATTAATGTACTTAAGAATACAGCCAATGTTACTGGTAAGACCACTAAAACAATAGCTAACTCAGCCCTAAATGTTTCCAAGGCTGCTGCTGCGACTAAAGTTGGGTCTGCTGCACTAAGGGCTACTCCTGCTGGAGCTGCTGTAGGTGCTATCTCATATGCAGCTAGGGAGTTAACTGGAGTGGAGGATGATGGATCTCTGGCAGATAGTGCTATGGATGTATTAGAGTTTGCTGCAACTGGAGCTGCCATTGGATCTGTTATTCCTGGTGTAGGAACTGTTGTAGGCGGAGCAGTGGGTGCCTTAGGTGGACTTGCTAACGAAGCTTATGAGCACTTTAGCAGAGATGTTGCAGTACCAACCAAGGACATACCATCGTTCATGCAAGGGTCTGAGCCAAGCAACCAACCAACTATTTATAACATTGAAGTTAGCAACAGTATAACTAAAGACTCTGTGGTAACTGAAGTAACCGAAAATGGGGATCAGGTCTACATAGAGGAAGATGAGACTGTTGGCTTTTAACTAGGAGTTTAATATGCGAGCTACTTTCGGACAAGAAGTGTCCCTTATTGTGCATAAAGAAGAAAGTGCCACTGAAGTTTTTGATGCTAAAAATCTGAGAGTAGACTTCGATATTAGGTTACTTGATGGTTTTAGTAGAGGAACTGTTACTATATATAACCTTTCAAATGAAACCATTAAAGCTATTTCTAGTGGTGGTAACTATGTGACCTTAAAGACCAAGTTGCATGGGAAGGATGAGAATACCATAGCTAACAGTTTCTACATCAGTAACGTAATGGAAGAGAAGAAGATACCAAACAGTGTCACTACACTTTACTGCTTTGACAAATTAAGGAAACAGTACTTAGAAAAGCCAGTTGACATTAGGGTGCCTAACCCAACACTACGAAAAGAAATCTCACAGATAATGGCCCACATAGGGTATAGGGGGGAGGTAAGTTATCACTCCTTCCCATCTGGTAGAGTAGACCAAGCATCTGGCAGAAAAGTTAGTGTGCACCAAGAGGTAGCACAAAATTGCATAACCTCTTTACAAAATACCTACAAGTTTAAGTTTTACACAAAACCAACTGGCATGGGCCTAATGTACTTGCCAAGCCTTGATGAGTTAGTATACACAACATTAAACAGAAGGTATGCAGACGTAAAGTTGCATGTAGAAAATATGAGGTCTAATCCAGTTATCGGAGTTGCCTCATTACTAATAACAAGCAATTTAGATGGTGGCATTAAGCCCACCTCCGTGGTTGACATATCTGACCTAGTGACGCACACAGTAGGAACTGACGAGGTAACTTTGCAGTTAGCCTCTGGTTTCTTGCAAGATAATGTTGATGGTTTCTCTAAGTATCAAGTATTAACTGTTCAGCACAAAGGATCAAACTATACAAATGATTGGCACACCATAGCTACTTGTACAGCTCCCTCTAAGGGAAAGGTGATGCCACCAAGAAGTTGGCACCGAGGAAAATAAGGAGGCTGTATGGCTACTCTCACACCAGCTAGAATTAAGTACAAACAAAACGGAGTGGATCAAACTATAAGGTTTCACTCAGTAATCTCCGAGGGACATGAAGCAACTGCCGAGATTACAAAGTACCCAGTGCAAACTGGCTTTGAAGTTAGTAACCACTCCATTAGGAAGAATAGGAAGGTTACTATACAGGCTGTAATTTCCAACTACTTATTGGAAACTAGCAAGACAGCTTATCAGTATTCTGCCTCAGATGAGAGCAAGACTGTATTTCAGCTATTGAAAGAGCTAGTTAACCTAAAAATAGAAACTGAAGTAACAACTAACCTGGGCACATACACACCAGTAGTGTTTACCAGCTTTAAAACTAAGCAAGCTGCTGGCTCAGTTGATTCTATGACAGTAATGTTGGCTGGGGAAGAGTTACAAGTTTCAAGTGCACTAAATGCAGTCTCCCCAATAACAGTGAGTTGGCTGCCTGTAGCTCCTGAGAAGGTTCTAACAAAAGTTAAAGAACTTAATGCAGTAGGGATAGTAGTCAAGGCAGGGGCCATTATAGAAGAGGTAACTGTCCAGCTAGGTGAAAGCTTTGCAATTGAGAATTATACTACAGCCGGGCAAGCTATCTTAACTACCTATGAAGCTAAAGGCATAGACTTAGTAAAGGATGCCTACAAGTATATTGTGCACACTACCGATACTGACCTTTACCAAAAAGCTGTGGACTCTGTTATACCATTTATTGAAGATAACATAGACAGAATTAAGGCTGGTGCCAAAGCTGTTGGTGGGTGTCTTACTACTGGAGCAACTACCCTAGTTGTAGATGATACATTAGATAGAATTGATACAGCTATGGGGAGCCTAAGACGCTCTTTGTATGGTGCTCACTACGACACCATGCTCATGTCAAAGCATGACCTAGGTCAAAGCTTAATAGGTATGTCCACTGGATGTGTGGTTAGAGGTGTCTCTGGGTTTGTAGACCAGTTTGATTTCCAGCCAGGAGAGTCCATACCCACTGCTACAGAGATTATAAATGGGGCAGTTGCCTACGGACAGGCTCTAGTATCTGGAGACACAAACAATGCAGGAGTTGAAACTACTGAGACTGTATTGACCAAAGTAACATATCCACTCTAGGAGTTCCTATGGATTTGAAAAATGGGTACTTTAACTTACCGGGAAGGATAGTAGAGTACTTTGCAGAAGATCAGACAGCTACAATACGAATTTGTGCTGAAAAGATTGATAATACTACAGATGGGCTGAATACAGGAAGACGTAGAGGCCTACTAGAAGATGTCCCAGTGCATACTCCCTCAGGTGGTGGATGGTCTATGACTATGCCAATAAAACCTGGGGATACCTGTATCATATTCTTTAGTCAGGTTGGGTATGACCACTGGTTACTAAGAGACCAGGATGTAGGAGGTTCCACACAGGGGTCTCCTAACTTTTGGCTAGAAAGAAGTTTTAATATTAATGATGGATATGCCTTAGTTGGACTTAATACTATACCAAGAGCTGTTCAAAGCTACTCAGCAGTTAACTCTCAGTGGAGAAATGCGGATGCCACACAGCTAATAAGTTTAAATGAAGACTTGTCAATAACAATAATTAGTCCCACCTCAATAACAGTAAACGCTCCAGAGGTAAATGTTGTTGCACCATTAGTTAATGTAACTTCTGAAGCAGTTAATATTGACTCTACAGTTTCAGCCTTTACAGGTAATGTAACTATAGGTGGCACACTGACTGTTACGACAGGAGTTACTGCTGCTGGCATAGCATTTAACACACATGTACATCCACCTGGAACTGTGCCTCCTGCTAACCCAGCACCACCACCAGCACCATAGGATAGTTATGACTTACTTAGCATTAGATAAAAGCACTCATGACATAATCTTCCCAGTTGGAGGAGGAATATCAAGGGTAGGGGATGGAAGGTTTGTAGTCCAACAGGTCAAATGTAAGTTATCTACTTGGCTTGGAGAGTGGGTACTAGACCCCAGAGTGGGTTGGATTACCCTATCAGACCTTGAGAAGAACTTTAGCCTCTATGAACTAGAAGATAGGGCAAGGAAAATCATACTTGGGACAGATGGAGTACAGAGCATATCCTTTATTAAAGTTACCTATAAAAGTAGGAAGCTAACCATAGAGGCAGAGATGCAAACAATATACGGAGGCATTATACTAACAGTGCCTTGGGGA
>JQIA01001686.1_pt1 | contig 11847 bp, 10 predicted proteins | sample 811431 | NCBI WGS metagenome assembly JQIA01 (sample SAMN02998118, study PRJNA258478) | marine sediment metagenome | biome: marine; feature: seafloor; material: sediment; isolation source: oil-polluted sediment collected from 3 locations (0.5 km, 0.7 km and 0.9 km)... | place: USA: Gulf of Mexico ... | reverse complement strand
TTTTTAGTCTTCCTGTTCAGCCTTTTTCAGGCCGATTGTTTTAAGGTACTCGAGTGTATATTGACGTGACCCCATACCAAGTTCTTCGGCATATTTAAGCTGGTCTTCCCAGTTGCCGTATGGATACATTCCATTGAATTTATCCTCACCGGGAGCCGTATTTGTTGTCAGACAACTGTCAGATAAAGCGGCTTCTTTATTAACAAGGTCAAAAGATGCCTGGTCTATCGCTACAGGGTCCGTTGATGCGACGATGCCGATATCCCTGACAATCGGTGTATCGTTGTGTCCTATGCAGTCACATAGTGGTGAAATATTGTTTACGAAATTGATATACAGTGTTTTCTCTTTTTTATTCTGGATGGCACCAAAGGCATATTCGACCATTTTATCCAGAAAAACCGGAACTTTCTGATTCCATCTGACTTGTACAGCTTCGGTTGCACAAACGATAATGCATTCTCCGCAGCCGATACATTTTTCACTGTCGATAACCGCTTTGTTTTTTTCATTTATCGTAATGGCATCTGCCGGACAATGCCTGATGCATTCTTTACAACCAACGCATTTTTTTGCTTTTACTTTAGGTGAAACGGTTGAATGCATTGCAAGTTTACCACGTCTTGATGCACATCCCATTGCGAGATTTTTGATTGTACCGCCGAAACCTGAAAGTTCATGACCTTTGAAATGTGCAAGCGATATCATTGAGTCGGCATGGAAAATATCTGAAGCGATGAAAACTTCTTCAAAATGTTTTTTGCCGATTTGAACGGCGACATCACTTTTACCGCGAAGTCCGTCAGCAATAACAACTGGGGCATTGACAACTGAATAGGCAAAACCGTTTTTAACTGAGGTATTAATATGATCCGGAGTATTGCTGCGGGAACCGGCATAAAGTGTGTTGGTATCTACAAGAAATGGATTGGCACCTGTTGCTTTTATTGCTTCAACGATTTTCCCAACAAAAACAGGTTTGATGTGTGCTGTGTTACCCAGTTCACCAAAATGGAGTTTCACAGCCGTCAGGTCATTTTTACAGAGAGCCTCTGATAAACCTGCGGTTGTGATCAGTCGATTTATTTTTTCAAGAATATTTTCCTGAAATGTGGCTCGAAAATCTATGAAATATACTGTAGAAGCCATAGAAGGTCCTTTGTCATTATTGTAATAAGAATAAACAGGTTGTCTTAATAGTAGTTAAAAGATAAAAAGACAACCGGTAGTTGGAAAATAAAAAAGTTTGTGTGTCAGACGGATGAAAATTGATGTTCTCGTAACAAGTTTTAAGATGGCTAAGGAAAAGGTCCCATATGCAAGATTTAGTGTTTGGCCAGGCTTGGAGTAGTACGTATGGTACGTCGAAAGTCTGGTCAGGCACTAAAACGCAGCAGATGGGACATTTTACGACGCCATCAAGAACTCATCAATGATAATATATGGATAGATGATAGTCAAGGAAGAGGGCAATATGAAGCAGGATATCGAAACAAGGTTGATTGTATTAAATAGGATATTTGATGTTTATGACAAGTTTAGTCAGGACTTTCAAACTGTTTGTGATAAGGGCTGTGCGGAGTGTTGTACACGGAATGTGACCCTGACTACCTTAGAAGGTTATAATATAATCAACAGCCTTGAAGAGAATGAAAAAAAAGAGAAGCTGAAGCTGGTGAAGAATGATAGTGCTGTTGAACGTTTTATACCTCAGATTACGATCAATCAAATGGCTAAGCTCTGTATGGAAGGAAAAGAAATACCTGACGAAAATTGTGACCCTTCCTGGGGAGCATGTCCGTTGCTGAAAGAGAATAAATGTACTGTTTATAATACTCGTCCCTTTGCCTGCAGATGTATGATGTCAAAAAACAAATGTGCCGATTCCGGGTTTGCGGATATGGATGATTTTGCTGTGACATTGAATAATGTCTTTATTCAGTATATTGAGCATATTGATATGGGTGGTTTCTTTGGAAATTTGACTGACATTCTTTTATTCGCTGGTGAAAATGATAAAGATGAAGCGGGCCTAATTAAAAACAGTGGTGTGGAAATGTTGATGGTGCCCCCGGAACATCAGGAAAAGATAAGGGAAGTTATTCAGAAGTTACAGAAGATTTAAACAAGGAAACTTCTTACTTAGATCAGATCATATTCAGGGCAGTTTGTGCAATATTAACAAGGGGAACTATTTTGTCGACTGCTCCTGTTTTTATGGCCTCTTTCGGCATACCGAAGACCACACAGGTCTTCTCATCCTGAGCGATATTTTTGGCTCCGGCATTTTTCATCAGAAGCATCCCGTCCGCACCGTCTGATCCCATGCCGGTCAGTATGATGCCCAACGCATTTGCACCGGCATTCTTTGCAACCGATTTGAATAACACATCTGCCGCCGGGCGCTGATGATGTACCATCGGGCCTGTTTTAACATTGACATAATACCTTGTCCCACTTCTTTTCAACAGCATATGAAAATTCCCCGGCGCAATAAGTACCTGACCATTAATAACGGTATCTCCGTCGATGGCTTCTCTGACTGTCATTTCACATAAACTGTCAAGCCTTTCTGCAAACGAGGTAGTGAATTTTGCGGGCATATGCTGAACAACGAGGATACCAGGAGAATTTCGGGGCATTCTTACCAGGACTTCTTTTAACGCTTCTGTCCCGCCGGTTGATGCACCAATGGCAATGATTTTATTTGTCGTTTCAATCAACGCTGTTGAGCCTAGCGCTGCTTTTTTTTCGATAGTGGATGAGATAATCTTTTGGGGTGGTGCGACTTTAATATTCGCTATGGCTCTGATCTTATCTGCCAGCTGAATACTCAGGTCACCAACGGAATAAGCCACTGTTGGTTTTGAAATTACTTCAAGAGCACCATATGAAAGAGCATCGAGAGCTACTTTACTGCCTTCGGTACTTAGAGAACTTACGATGATTACCGGCATCGGCGCAAACTGCATTAACTTTTTTAAAAAAGTCAATCCGTCCATTCTCGGCATTTCTATGTCGAGAGTAATAACGTCCGGTTGTAGTTTAACGATTTTATCACGGGCAATATAGGGGTCAGGGGCGGTACCAACTATTTCAATGTCTTTTTCTTTGGAGAGTTCCTCGGAGAAGACTTTTCTTACGATTGCAGAGTCATCTACAATAAGAACCTTGATTTTTTTGGTCATTCTTTACCTCTGACCTGCCAGTATCTCAGAACGATAGGAACAGTTACAACATGCTGATACTATTCAGTTTCTATTGCGAATCCAAGATGACCGTCAATCGATTCTGCAAGAACAAGATCCTTTGGTTGAGATTTTGCTATTTCGGATAAAAAGGACCCTGAATCTACCATTTCAGGAATACCCAGATCGAATTCGGCCTGATTATCAAGGGCTGCAAACATATTTCCCGCAACCATATTGATTACTTCTTTTATTATACCATCGCTATGCTCACGGGTGATATTCTCTTTTTCTTCACCCATAAAGTCAATGGCCATGGTAACAAGGATAGTTTCAGGTATAAATATTGTGAAGTGACCTGAAAAATCTCCATTAAATGACAGTATACAGGATCTTACATTATCTTCGTTTAACAGACCGCTGTCCTCTAAAGTTGCGTAATCATCAAACTCCAGAGCCATAAAAAACATGGTTTCCAAAACCTCAGAAATCGAGGTCGTCATCATCATCTTCAAATCCTTCATCGCAGCCCTCCCCGAGTATCTCATGAAGTTTTGTTTTAATCGCTTCAGGAGTAAATGGTTTTTTTATATATCCGGCAGCACCTTTTAAAGCGAATTCATCAACTTTACTGCTGCTGCCTTCAGTCGTTATAACAACGACAGGGATTGTCTTAAGCCGTTCGTCACCTTTCATTTTTTCAATTAATTCCAGCCCGTTCATTTTGGGCATATTGTAATCGGTCACAACAATATCAACCCATTTCTCCTGTAAAATCTTTAGGGCCTCCTCGCCATCGGCGGCCTCTTCATAATCTGCCATCGAAAACCCGGAAGCTTTAATAATTTTTTTTATTACTCCCCTCATGGGAAGTGAATCATCAACAACAAGAATGTTAAAAGCCATACTTTTTCCCCCGAAAATAATTGTTTTCGGTTATATTAAATCGATTTAAGATTACATTACCTGAATAAGATCTTCAACCTTCTGCATTTCCTCACCAAATGAGGCTATGATGCTCTGCAGATCTATTGGCGAAATACCAAGTTTTTTCAAAACATCTTTATGAAATCGGTATGCAAGGCCATCTGAACCCCCGCCAATACCCATCATCATGCACACGTTATCAGCTACATAGAGAATCTGAGTTTCAAGGTCATCTTTTGCGGCTTCATTATTCATGTGATGATTACGTATCATGAAAACCATTTTTGGTGAGAAATCCCACATTTTTGCAATGATTCCGCCAAGCTCCGCATGGTCAATACCAATGACTTTTTTTTCTGCTTCCCGGAAACTACAGCCCTTATTTTTTACAAGGTCATTAATTTTCTGATAAGAATCGCTGATGAATCTATCCAGAATTACCTTTCCGATATCTTTTAGTAATGCCGCAGTGAAAATCATCTGTTTATGCTGTGAACCTTTTTTCTCAGCAAGGTTTCTTGCTATCAATGCTGAAGATACAGCATGTTTCCAAAGTTCTCCTTCATGAAGCCCATAGCCTTTCTGACCGGTCTGTAAATTTTCTGCACCTGATTTTAATAATACAATATCTATTACCTGTTCCATGCCCATCATAGTCACAGCATCATGGACAGAGTTAATTTTTCTTGGCAGATTGAAATAGGCTGAGTTACACATTTTGAGAATATTTGCTGTGATAGACGGATCATACATGATTATTTCGGCAATTTCAGCCATTGAGCTGTCTGGCTTTTCGGCAGCAGCCATAATCTGATTCACAACAGCAGGAATTGGTGTAAGATTATCAATGTCCTTGATTAATTCTTCGATGGCGCTCATATTTGTTTTTCTCCCATACCTGATGTTTTCAGATACATATCTCCGGTGCCGACTTCAATTCTTATCGTTCGGTTTACATTACCTCCAACATCTTCTTTACCAATGATGACGTTGTTTTTGAAAAGCAGTTTCCGCAGAGCCATGTGGTTCCGCTTACCGATATTGAAGAAACCCTTTTGATCAAGTATTTGTGCCCCGCCAACGACGGTGACAGACATTCTTTGTTTTTTTGCTCCAAGGGCGTAGGCGGCTTTAAACAGCTGAGGAATACCTGTGTCAGCGAACATATACGGATTCTTTTGGGCTTTTGCTTTGTCGAGAGAGGATTCCGGCAACATATAATGCAGAAGCCCTGCAACGTTGGCCGTCGGATCATATACAGCAACACCTATGCATGATCCCAGAGAATATGTTATCAGGGTTGCTTTGGGATCATTACTGACTTTCATATCAGAGACACCAATAATTACTTTCACTCAGCTACCTCATTATATTTTTTTACGATATTTATAAAAAATGTCTTTATCAGAAAGAGTCTGCTACAGAAAAAATACCTATGATATCAATAATCAGCCCAATTCTTCCATCACCTAAAATGGCGCCACCAGCAATCCCTTTAATTCCTTTTAATGACTCTCCGAGGTTCTTGATAACAAATTCCTCTTTTCCCAGAAGTTCATCAATTAGTATGCCTCTCTGATCATCCTTGTTTTCGACAACAACAACGATGTTTTCCCATATGTTATTATTGTCCATTTCGACATCACAAATACGGTTTAGTCTGACAACAGGTATAATGCTCTCCCTGAACATCAGCATTTCACCTTTCTTTTCAACTGTATAATAATCTTCCTGTGAAGGCCTGAATGATTCAACAATCGCCATGGTCGGAATAATAAATTTTTCATGTCCGATTCTGACAAGCATTCCTTCTATAATAGCCAATGTGAGAGGAAGACTAATCGTAAATGTGGAGCCTTTTCCTTCAGTTGACTGGATATCAATTCTGCCGTTTAAATCCGTAATGGCTTTTTTAACGACATCCATACCAACACCGCGACCGGAAATATCAGTGATCTTTTCTGCCGTTGAAAAACCCGGTGCCATAATGAGCTGGAATATTTCAGAATCACTCAGGTCTTCTTCTCCCGTGATAAGGCCTGAGCTGAGAGCCTTTTCGAGGATATTCATTATGTTAAGGCCTTTACCATTATCTGAAATTTCTATGACGATGTTGCCACCTTTGTGATAGGCATGTAAAGTGACTTTACCTTTTGCTGATTTTCCTGCAGCCAGTCTTTCCTCTTCTGTCTCAAGACCATGGTCGATAGAGTTTCTGATCATATGAACCATGGGTTCATATAGGGCTTCAACGACATTTCTGTCGATCTCGGTATCTTCACCAATCATTTCAAGAGTGACTTCTTTTTTACAGTTTTTCGAGAGATCACGAACAAGTCGGACCATTTTTTGAAAGGTAGCGTTTATTGGTACCATTCTCATCGACATTGCTATTTTTTGAATATTCGAAACTATCTGACCTAACTGATTTAGATTTTGGAGAAGCTTCTGGTCAGTTGTTGATTTTGCAATGTTTCTTTGACGCAACATCGATTGTGCAATAACAAGCTCTCCGGTTAAATCTACGAGATTATCCAGCTTATTGGTATCGACTTTAACCTGTGGTGCAGCCTGTTTTCTTTGTCTTTTCTGGCTTCTTAATGCAGAGATTATTTCTTTGGACTCAACCTGCTGTTCTTTTATTAGAATTTCACCAAGCTTTGCCTCGGGATTTTCTGTCTGGCTTTGAAGTGCATCCGAGAGGTCCTGTTTTTCGATAGTTCCCTGTTCTACAAGTATTTCACCAACAGGCTGTACTTCATTATTCAGTTTGTTACCGTCATTGTTTGTTATTTCTATTTGTTGTATGAGCTGACTGATTTTTATATCATCATCATCTGCTGTTTTTCCTGCCTCAAGACCTTTTTCAACTTTATCAATAAGTTGTTTTAAGGCATCGACCGCCTTGAGGATAATATCTGCGATCTCATGATCGATAATAAAATTACCCTGTCTTGAACTGTCCAGCAGGTTTTCAGTACTGTGGGAGAGGGCATTTATTTTTCTAAGGTCAAGAAACCCGGAAACCCCTTTTATTGTATGAAATGGCCTGAAAATCGCGTTGATGATTTCGGTGTCTTCGGGAGATTGTTCAAGATCTATCAAATTGATTTCTATTGATTCAAGATTTTCTTTTGCTTCGAGGATAAAATCTCCCAGAATGTCAATATCATCATCGTTTAAATCTTTCACTGGCTGAGTAATATCGTAGTCCTGAAAATTATCTTTCATTTCAGTTTCAGATTGTCCCGGTTCCTCCTCAATGTCGGTAGATGTTTTTTTACAACCAAGCTTTTCAAGCATGTCATCAACACCGAACGCAAACACCTCACCTTTTGCATGACTTTTTAACATTGCTTTTATAAGGTCAAGGCCGTTAGAAATCAGAGAAGGGTCTGTAATCTCACCTAAAATGAGTTTTTCAATATATTGGCGGAGTCCTTCCGAAATGGTAAGGACATCCTGATATATCTCTTCATCAAGATCGGATTCAAACTTTTCCAACCCGTTTAGAATATTCCCTAGCTCTGGAATGTCATCATCGGATATTGATTTGGCTGAGCAGATGAGGTTGTGAATATCGTCAATAAATATTTCCGTTGACAATAGATTGTTTTTCGCAGAATCGTCGTCGTCGGCTCTCTCTTCTTTGATTGATCGCAGATTACTGAAAACGCTTTCTAAATCCTTTTCACCAAAACCAAAGTCATTCCCGGATTCTACTGACCGGGCAATCGCTCTGAGAAGGACAATGCCGTCTTTTGCAACCTCAATATCTTCAGCTTCATTGACCCATAGTTTCTGAAGATATTTACATGTCATATCTCGTACCGCTGAAAATAAATCAAACAACTCGTGATTTTTATCAAAAGATAAACCTGACATCATATCTGCAGCTTTACTGAAAGTTTCATTGTCTTCAGGATCGAGCGATATCGTCATTGCAACGATTTTTTTAAGCTCTATGGAAATATGCCGGATATCTGCAGCTTTTTTTTCTTCAGAATGGACGATCTTAAGATTGTTCACTACTGATTCAATATCTCTATCAACAAAAACGAAATCGTTACCGCTTTGATCTGATCGGGCAATAGATCTCAACAGGATAATGCCATCATTTACAGGCTCGATATCGTCAGCTTCATTATGAAGAATTTTATTTATATAATTGATTGTCATTTCATGGACGGCATTAAACATGGTAAACAATTCACTGTTTTCGCTTAATGTCGCATCGGCCATTAATTCTGCTGCTTTTCTCAGATCGTCTGTTTTATCTGTCTGTAGATTGAGTGTTATTGCGGCAATTGATCTTAGTTTTTTTGATAATTTCTGATTATTTCCGGTCATTTTAACTCTTTTTAATTATCTGCTGCTCTGCGGTTAAAAATCTCTACGATGAAAGATGAGTCTTTGGCGTAGTGGCGATATAACTCAAGACTAAAGATAACACAGGAAAAAATACGAACTGTTTATTTCTGCCCTGTAAAACGTTTACACATAAGCTGCAGGGTTGTATTAATATATAAGAAAATGAAACTTGAAAGATGTTTTTAGGTTTTTTTCAATAATGTTTATTAGTCAATATACACTTAATTCAGGGAAATTGTCAATTGCAATTTAAGTGTCATTGATTAAGTGAGATGATTTTATTTATTAGGGAAAACAATTGTTTTCGTATTTTTTATGAAAAAAAATCTGATTGCCGTTATGCATAAAAAAGAGCTGTTTATGAGTTGACAAACAGGATTGAGATCTTAGTTTGGTAGTGTAAATTGAAATTAAAATTACCTTATTATAATAACGGAGATATAAAATTTCTATGGAAACCCTTGATGAAGCATTTGAAAGAGTTATGAGTCTTGAAAAACCAAAGTGTCCTCACTGTGATACTGAGATGTCTATTTGGGAAGTACCTGCGATTTCAGTAGGCGATGGGCTTGGCTGGGGGGAACCTTTTCTTTTTATCTGCTTTAATGATGATTGCAGTTTGTTTAAACAAGGCTGGGATGAAATTATGGAGACTCTTGGCCAGCAATCGTCTTACCGTTGCATGAATTATCCGGGAACAGATAACTTCGAAATTCTCCCTGTTTTCAGCTCATTTGGTGGAAGTGGCCAGGTTATAACAGATGAAACCGTTGCTCGTCAGAAAGAGCTTGAAGAAGCAATTAAGAGCGGGTTTTCAATTCTTGCTGATTGCTATGTTGCCAATGATCTTGTTCAGATTCTTAAAATGACTATGGATGCAACAGAGCCTGTGCGTGTAAGATTAAAGGCAGCTGAAATGCTCGGTGATATTGCAGAGACAGAAGCGATTGAGCCTCTCCAGAATACAAAATTTGGGAACCAGAAACTTCAGGAAGCGGTTACCACGTCAATTGGGAAGATCCATGAACGTTGCTTTACCAGGACCTGTCCTTTTTGTGCTGAAGTAATTAAACTGCAGGCACAGATCTGTAAACATTGCAAAATGGAAGTTGCCGGTAAGTAGCACAAAATAATAACAAGTAATAAAGCTGATACCTTATGCAAGGTGTCAGCTTTTTTATTTCAGGCGATAAAATCCTTTCTTTTAAATATTTCCTCATCCCCAATTTTTGACTAATCTATTGAAATGAATTAGTAATCCTTCTCAAATAATAACCGTTGGTCAGTTTTAATAACAGTTGCAGAAGAAAGAATTGAATGGTATTTAACACAATTAACGGAATGGGGAAGCCCCGTATTTACCTGGGGTAACATTTAGTTTTATTTGGTAGAATTTAACAAATCAGGGAAATTAACATGCATAAATTATTATCGGACAAAACCGGAGAAAAAATGCTAATGCTCGGAAACGAGGCAATTGCCCGTGGAGCTATTGAAGCAGGAGTTGCATTTACAGCATCATATCCCGGGACACCTTCATCTGAAATCTCATTAAACTTTTTTCAGATGTCCAAAGAATCAGACCTCTATTTTGAATACAGTATAAACGAAAAAGTATCCATGGAGGTAGCAGCAGCTGCTGCAAACTGTGGTGTCCGCAGTATGTGTGTCATGAAGCATGTCGGTGTGAATGTTGCTGCTGATGCTTTGATGACGCTGGCTTATATTGGTGTAAAAGCCGGTATGGTTATTCTAACAGCTGATGACCCATTTATGTTTTCAAGTCAAAATGAGCAGGATAACAGATACTACGGAAAGCTTTCAGGGCTGCCTGTGCTTGAACCGTCAACAGTTCAGGAAGCGAAAGAAATGATTAAGTACGCTTTCGATCTTTCAGAAGAACTTCAGGAACCGGTTATATTCAGAACAACAACAAGAATTAATCACTCAACAGCAGTTGTAGAGCTGGGTGAGAAAGAAACAATGATAACAAAAGGTGATTTTGTTAAAGATCCCTTTAGTTTTGTAACAGTACCGGCAGTTTCAAGGCAGCTTCATGTTAAACTGCTTGGAAATATGAAGGCAGGCCAGGCTCTGTCAAACATCAGCAGTTGGAACTTTGAAACAGGTAATGGTGTGCTTGGTGTTGTTTGTAACGGTGTCAGCTATAGTTATGCGGTTGATGCTATTGCAGAACTTGGTGTTAAAGATCAGGTTAAAATTCTAAGAATCGGATTTTCTCATCCGATGCCGGATAAATTGATTAAAGATTTTCTTGGCAGCTGTGAAAAGGTTCTTGTGATAGAAGAGGGTGAACCTGTAATGGAGGAATCACTCAAAGCCTTTGCACATGAAGCTTCACTTTCAGTAGAAATTAAGGGAAAAGGGGACGCATTTTTTTCAAGACTGTATGAGTTTGATCCGGCTATGGTTAAAAAAGTAATGGCCGACTATTTTAACATTTCTTATGCATCACCTGCTGTTGTAGAACTATCTGATATTCCTGAGATCCCAAACAGACCGCCAAACCTTTGTGCCGGTTGTTCTCACCGGGCTGTGTTTTATGCCGTTAAAAAGGCTACGGAAGGAATGGATGTTATGCATCCTTCAGATATCGGATGTTATACCCTTGGCTTCTTACCGCCTCTTGAAACCGGTGATTTTGTTGTGTGTATGGGTGCATCATCAAGTACTTCAGCCGGATTCTCTACCGTTACTGACAAGAAAGTTATTTCCTTTGTTGGTGATTCCACTTTCTTTCACTCAGGTATTTCAGGTTTGATGAATGCGGTTTTTAACAACCACAACTTCACATACGTTATTCTGGACAACAGAACTACTGCAATGACAGGTCACCAGCCGAACCCGGGTGTTGATATGGCTGAGCTAAACTATGATGGATACAACAAGATTGATATTGAGACTGTTGTAAGATCTCTTGGTGTTGAGCATGTTTCAGTGATTAAGCCTTACAATATTAAAAAGAGTATTAATGCAATAAAGGAAGCAGTCGATTTTGAAGGTCTTTCTGTCATTATTGCGAAAGAAAAATGTACGTTATATGCAAAAAACCTGAAGCAACTGAAGGGTAAGGTTTTCACTGTGAATCAAGATAAATGTAAAAATCACAGAGATTGTATTGATAATCTGGCATGTCCTGCATTTAATATTGAAGATGGTAGGGTTACAATTAATGCGGATATGTGCGCAGGTTGTGCTATTTGTGCTCAGATTTGTCCTGAAAATGCGATTGTACCCGTAAAGTAATTTAGAATTTGATAACCAATAACTGATGATCTCGTAAAAAGTCTTGAGATGGCTAAGGAAAAGGTGCCATATACAAGATTTAGTGTTTAATCAG
>JQIA01001685.1_pt1 | contig 11866 bp, 11 predicted proteins | sample 811431 | NCBI WGS metagenome assembly JQIA01 (sample SAMN02998118, study PRJNA258478) | marine sediment metagenome | biome: marine; feature: seafloor; material: sediment; isolation source: oil-polluted sediment collected from 3 locations (0.5 km, 0.7 km and 0.9 km)... | place: USA: Gulf of Mexico ... | reverse complement strand
GCATGAACAAATGCGCTGATGACTCTAAAAATAAATTCCAAAGAAATCAATACTTAACGAGTTTAAAAAATGATATTGAGGCTGACAAAGCACAGCTTGAAAGCAATGTTTTGGTTATTTCAGAAAAGATTAAATTATGTGATGAGATTATTGATTTACTCAACAAAGATATGCCACAAAAAATGGGCGCAATGGGCAAACTTTTTGAAGTTGCACCAATATCAAGTTTTGACGCTAAAGACGTTACATATAAAACACTTGTCAATTCTGGCGATTTTAAACTAATAAACGACTTTGAACTAAAAACTGCTATTGAAGGCCATTATTCTGATTATGAAATAATGCTAAAAACATATTTGCGTCAAGAAAACATTCACAAAGAACGTTTAGGAAGTTACTTGATTAATAATGCCGATTATGATGCCTTTGCAAAAGGTGAATTTGGATTTGAAAATGAGAAACTCTTTAAAAATATAGTTCAGAGTATGCGTGGCTCATTTAATTTAAAAGTAGTAGCCACAAAAAAAGGAGTTAAAAGTTGTGACAGCTTAATCAAAGTTATTAATAAGTCACTTTAAAATTTCCATAAAAATACTCAGCCCTAAAAAAGTCAATTTCAGAGTTTTCTTTTAGAATATAACTTTTATTATGTGTAGTGAATACAAACCTGGAAGTATCATCGAAGGCTAAGCTTTTGCTTACAAGCCTATGCAAAGACACAAGGAAGCAAAAAAAACCGAAGCGTAACACTTCGGTTTTAAAATGTATTTTTAATTTATTATGCATCCGCGTCACCTTCGTGCTTCTCGTCGTCATCTCCTTTCTCTTCCTTATCAGTATCATGATCTTCATGCTTATCTCCATTTTCATGTTTGTGCTCACCTTCCTTTTCTACTTTCTTTAGGTCCATTTCGCAAACAGGGCATTTACCTTCTTTATCATAGGTTTTACCTTCTTCGCAATCCATTGGACATTTATAAGCATCATTCATTGCAATATCCGCCTTGTCTGCCGCATGGTTTTCATGCATTTCAGTGTCTTCTGACGCTTCTTTCTTTTCACCTTTACATGAGCTTACAATAACTGACATTGATAAGCACAAGGCTACTAATAAAATTGACTTTTTCATAATTAATTGGTTTTAGTTTTAGTGTTTATTATTTAGATTTTTTTACTTTGTTTTTTGGCTTATGCTTGGCCCTTACAGCCTCGTCTCTGTACTTGCAACACGCATGCACTGTGCTGTAAGCCTCATCTGAAGCCTTCATTTTCTTGGTATCATGACCAACAGCGTTAATACCTTTTTGTATGGTTGTTAAATCTGTTTTAGCAGCATTGTAAACCAACTTTAACTCATGAGTTTCTACATTCCATACTGCCGATTTAACACCTTTAGTTTTAATACATGCTTTTTCTATACGATCTTTACACATACCACAAACACCATCAACCTCTAACGATGCTCTTGTGTTTTTATTTTGCGAAAAAGCGAAAGTTCCTGTTAACAGGAATACTAAAATTACTAATTTCTTCATTATTTTTATTTTTTAATTTAATTTATATCTCAATCCGGTATAATAAGTGCTTCCAAAAATAGGTCCATACACAAAAGTAGTATCAAAGTTACCTCCAAAAGGGTTATTAGCACCTAAAATAGGATTATTTTGTTTAACATTGGTAATATTCTCTCCTCCCACATACACCTCAAACTTGGGTGAAAACACTTTTGTTATTTGCGCATTTAATGTTCCAATAGTGGGCGAATACTCTGGCAATTGATACTGTACTGGATTAGCTGCAGTTGATGAAAATCGCTGCTCACCTAGCCAATTATATGTGACATCAAACTTCCATTGTGCGCCATTATTTATTTTTCTTTTGGTCTCGTATGATGCATTTGCAAATAGACGATGTTTTGGCGTTAATGGTTTTTCTAGCTTCCTAGAGTTGTACTGAGTTTTAACATCGTAATATTTATAGGCTAAACGCAAATCGAAACCCTCAAAAGCATTATAGTTGAATTCTGTCTGCAAACTGTTGGCATAACTGTCACCTTGTAAATTATAAAAACTAACAGCTTGTGGATTTTCCCAATCCACAACTATTTGATTTTGAAAATCGGTTCGGTAGTAATCAATGGTTACATCTGCTTTTCTATTAAACAAATTAAAGCCTTGCAAATAGGATACGCCGTAATTCCAAGCTATCTCAGGGTCTAAACCATATATTTCTCCTCCCGAAGTCGCAATGGACACTTGTCTTGACGTCGCAAAAATATTCTGATTTTCTGCAAAAATATTAGCGCTTCGTTTACCACGTCCTACTGAAGCTCTAAAAGCTGCTTTTTCCCAGGGTGTATACCTCATATGCAATCTAGGAGTTATAAAAGTCCCCAAAAGATTATGCGTATCGATACGCACTCCAGCTGTAATGTTTACATCTCCCAAATCATCAAAATTATATTCAAAAAAAGCGCCTAATGAATTTTCATTTCTATTATAATCTAAAGCTGCATTATATACGCCCACTTCTTCTTTGTATTGATCAGAAGCAAAGTTTAAGCCTGTTTTAAATTTATGCCTTGAGTCCACCAAAATAGAACTATAAATAGCTGTTGCATAAAAACTATTATGGGTAATATTATATAGGTTCTGACCAAAATAAGACCTTTGATCATGATTGCTATAAGACACCTGAGTATTTATACTCTGATGTGTAACTTCTGGATTGGCGTAGCTAAATTTTCCTGAGAGCTCAAATCGTCTCGTATCAACCTCACTTCCCCAAATAGTATTAGAATACTTATCTGTTTTAGGGTTAAAATTAACCTGCCCCATTTGTTTTTCATCATTCAAAAATTTGAAATTTAAAAAACTTACAATCCCTTTTTCCAAATCAACATATTGCCATCTGTTCATAAGGTTTATTTGCTTTGCCAAAGGCAAATCTAAAAAGGTATCGTCATTTTTATCAAACTCCTTGTCCCTAGTATTACCATGTATGTACAACCCTGTATATAACTTATCACTTAGCTTGGTATTAATATGTGTATTTAATTCCAAACGACCGTTTCCAGCTCCATAAACGTTAACAAATATCTTGTTGTCTTTAATTGGCTTTTGAAGCTTCGCATTTATTTGCCCAGCAATACTTTCAAATCCGTTAACAACTGTCCCCGCTCCTTTTGTGATTTGAATGCTTTCTACCCAAGTTCCAGGTATAAAACTAAGACCATAGGCCTGTGATGCTCCTCGAATGGATGGCACGCTTTCAACTGCCATTAATATATATGGACTTGTTAATCCCAACATTTTTATTTGTCGTGTTCCGGTAAGTGCATCAGCAAAATTTACATCTATCGAGGGATTGGTTTCAAAGCTCTCACACAGGTTACAACATGCCGATTTTAATAATTCGTCACTACTCATGGTAACGATATTATTCGACTCAAAATAGGATACCGAAGTTGCTTTTTTTCTAGCAGTCAGATTAATCGCGTCCAAATCTTGAGTTGGCAGCAACCAGTGCTCTATCTCTTTAGCACCTAAAACGTTAATCGTATCCGTTTTAAAACCAATGTAGCTAATAACAAGTTTGGTATAGGATTTATTATATTTTATTGAGAATTCTCCATTTTCATCGGTTGTGGCTCCTACCGAAGTCCCTAACCAATACACGTTAGCTCCGAACAATGGTATGCGCTCTTTTTTCTCGTTAGCCTCTAATACAGTTCCTGAAATTTCTTCCTGAGAAACCATGACTAAAGGGAATAACATTAGTAAGTATAATATATGTTTCAATGTAATATTGTTTTAAAGTTTATAATATTATTAAGCTTTTATTGATATGCCACTAACGTGTAGCATTCAAAATGTAGCCTAGAATTCACTATACTTTAAAATCAAATAAGAAAGACTTGATGGGTGATAAGCCTATCCACCAAAAGTTTGGGTGGCGCATAGTCGTCATTAGGAATTGTAGCTTTTGGAAAACTCTCAAAACGATTGCTATAAGTATAAACAAATGCAGCAAAGAAATGATAATCGGTAATTTCAAAATCTTTAAAGTTATTATTCTGAATAACCTCTTGACCTTCAATAAATTCAATTACATCATTGCAGCAAGAGCTCTTTGAAATGTTGATTAATTCATTTCCAAAACAATCCTTTTCTGTTTTTTCACTACTAAACGAAACAGCAACATCCACCAAGTAAGTTCCACAATAGTGCTTTTCAACACTAAAGGAAAGTGTAGAAAATAGTACCAAGATGGCTAAACCAAAGGCAAAAAATTTATGAAATAGTTGCTTTATCACTTAACAAATTTAAAAAATAAACAGAAACCGCATCGCAATTCTTAAAATATTAACAAACTATTGACGTCGCTTATGATAATAAAAAGCTGGTAAAAGTAAGATTAGCATAATTGGTTGGATTAAAAATCGCCTAATATTAAAGAAGAGGTAATAGTCTTCCTGTTTTGGATTTAACACAAAGTACAAATACAACATCATAAGTAAAGCATAGGCTATTGTAAAAATAACTCCAGAGAACTTAATAATACTCCAATCTCTAAAAACCACAAATAAAATACCCAAAGAAATAATGGTATTCAAAACAAATCTCAACGTTGTAAATACTACAAGTTTAAATACTTCTCGCCTAGGGTTATCGATGTACAAGTAATCATTTTGAAAGAAAGACCCGTACGGATCATAGAACAATTGATCTTCGTAAAAACGAATCAACACCAACAATCCGAGCAAAACAAAAAGCAACGCGTATTTTATATAGTTACCCATTTTTAGTCGTATTGGTTGCAAATCGATTTACCCAAAACATCCATAGTAAAAACACCATTCCATAAATAATAAGCGGAAAAATAACCGCATGCAAAATCTCCTTACGCCATGGATAATGATACAAGCCTATAGACAATATCACAACCCTAAACAGATTTACAATATAAATTAAAACGCTACCTGCTAATGCATAAAATAATGTTGTTCTCCACCTTCCAGCAAACGCAACGATAAAAGACACAAACAAAATAATCACACTTATGGAGTTGCAGCCTTCTATAACTCGAGCAACGAACTTTTTGTTGATAATTAATTTCATGGATGCCTCATTGGAATGTGGAGCAACTTGAGCATTATAACCTACAGTTTCCAAAAGTGACACACTTTGATTAGCAACGAGGTTTGTAAAATAATCGGGATAATATTTAGATCCTTCCGAATAATCCAAATACAGCTTATAGCTAATAGACAATACGCCATAAACTACTAAAAACGTAAGTATGAACCTTATTACCGACTTATATTTTACAAAAAGTGCTTTCAACTATTTTTGGGGAATTACCTCATAAAATTCAAAACATTCGTAGTCATTTTGAGCCTATTTTAAATACATTTACCAAAATTTTACACGCGTATGAATTTAGAGAACTTACAATCAAAAGTAACTGAAATTGTATCAATTACAAATGAAACAATTGAAAATCGATTGTATAGCATCTGCATACTCCTTGAAGCTCAAGTAGATTATTACAATTGGGTTGGTTTTTATTTTAAAAATGGCGACAAGAACGAATTAAAACTAGGTCCCTATGTTGGTGCACCCACAGACCATCTTATAATCCCATTTGGTAAAGGTATATGCGGCCAAGTTGCTGTGAGCAACGAAAATTTCGTTGTGCCAGATGTTGCGGCTCAAGATAATTATCTAGCTTGCAGTATAACGGTAAAAGCCGAAATTGTGATTCCTATTTTTGTCAATGGTGAGAATATGGGACAAATTGATATTGACTCTAATACACCAAATCCTTTTAACGGGGCGGATGAACGTTTTTTAGAGTTTGTGTGCGGGAAAGTTTCTGAAATGCTTTCTTAAATTTAGAATTTCGCACAGCTTGTTAATAACTCCTCATTTTAGTTAAAAAAACACTTAGATTTAAACTCTACTAGGCCTTTGTTTTTGCTTTTAATTAGTACTTTTGCGTTCATGAAACTAGCTTTCAATGCAAAGCCTTGAAAGACCTTAAAACTGTCATTTCCATGAAGATGGAAATCAAACACACAACACACTAAAATGAGCAACAACAAGACTATTAAATCGGCATTAATCTCTGTATTTAGCAAGGATGGATTAGAGCCTATTGTAAAACAGCTAGACGCCCAAGGCGTAACTATTTACTCTACTGGAGGCACTCAAAAATTCATTAACGATTTAGGTATAGACGTTGTTCCTGCTGAAGATATTACTTCATACCCTTCAATCTTAGGAGGCCGTGTTAAAACATTACATCCAAAAATTTTTGGTGGTATTTTAAATCGTCAAGATAATGCTCAAGATGTTGCGGAATTGATTGAATTTGAAATCCCCCAAATAGATGCTGTAATTGTTGACTTATACCCATTTGAAAAAACAGTTGCATCAGGGGCAAGCGAAGAAGATATTATTGAAAAAATTGATATCGGTGGTATTTCATTGATTCGTGCCGCTGCTAAGAATTTTAAAGATGTAATTTGTGTGTCTTCAGTTGATGGTTATGCTGAATTCTTAAACTTGATTTCTGAAAACAATGGAAGTATTTCTTTTGAAGACAGAAAACGTTTTGCCACAAAATCATTTAATGTGTCTTCTCACTACGACAGCGCTATTTTTAATTACTTCAACAAAAACCATGAAGAGGCTGCTTTAAAAATCAGTGAAACAAAAGGCAAAGTACTTCGTTATGGCGAAAACCCACACCAAAGAGGTTTTTTCTTTGGCAATTTTGATGACATCTTTACTAAGCTACACGGTAAAGAATTAAGCTATAATAATCTTTTAGATGTTGATTCTGCAGTAAACTTGATGAACGAGTTTAAAAATGATGCACCAACATTTGCCATTTTAAAACATAATAATGCTTGTGGTTTGGCTCAACGTGAAACTTTACACCAAGCCTATACTGATGCATTAGCAGGTGACCCTGTTTCTGCTTTTGGTGGCGTTTTAATAAGCAATACTGAAATTGACAAGGCCACAGCTGAAGACATTCACTCCTTATTTTGTGAAGTCGTAATTGCACCTTCTTTTTCTGACGACGCTTTAGAAGTTTTAAAAGGAAAAAAGAATCGCATTTTATTAGTGTTAAACGATATTGAACTCCCTAACATGATTGTTAGAAGTTGTTTGAACGGTGTGCTTTTACAAGATAAAAATAACGTCACAGATTCTATTGAAAAATTATCGAATACGACAAACAGTAAACCTTCTCAAAGCGAATTAGAAGATCTGATATTCGCCTCAAAGATTTGCAAGCACACAAAATCCAATACTATTGTTCTCACAAAAAACAAACAATTATGTGCATGTGGCACAGGACAGACCAGCCGAGTAGATGCGTTAAACCAAGCCATTCACAAAGCAAAATCTTTTAATTTCGATTTAAAAGGAGCAGTCATGGCAAGTGATGCGTTTTTCCCGTTCCCGGATTGTGTTGAGATTGCAGACAATGCAGGTATAACTGCTGTTATTCAACCAGGAGGATCCATAAAAGACCAGTTGAGTATAGACTATTGTAATGCCCATGATATAGCCATGGTATTTACAGGAACACGTCATTTTAAACACTAAAATTTTCGCAAAACGGAAATCTTAGCATGTGATTTTTTCAACCTTGATTGATAGCTCAAAAACTAAAATCATAAAGGACTTTAACCCTTAATTAAGGTCCTTTATTTTAAAAGTCTGTTTTCTAAATTGTAACGTATATTTTATTACATTTACAGCTATGCCAATTGTATATCAAAATTATGGGTACAAACGAAATTGGTATTAATTAAATTTTTGTATTAACAACCCTCAAATAATTTATAGTCGCACATGGGATTTTTTGATTTCTTAACCGAAGAAATTGCAATTGATTTAGGAACAGCAAATACGCTTATTATTCACAACGATAAAGTTGTCGTTGATAGTCCATCGATAGTCGCAAGAGATAGAATTACTGGTAAAATAATTGCCGTTGGTAAGGAAGCTAGTTTAATGCAAGGCAAAACTCATGAGAATATTAAAACAATTAGACCACTTAAAGATGGTGTAATTGCCGATTTTGATGCCTCAGAGCAGATGATAAGTATGTTCATTAAAAATATTCCTGCCCTAAAAAAGAAATTCTTTGCTCCTGCTTTACGAATGGTAATCTGTATTCCTTCAGGAATCACAGAAGTAGAAATGCGTGCGGTAAAAGAATCCGCTGAGCGGGTTAATGGGAAAGAAGTGTACTTAATTCATGAACCAATGGCAGCAGCTATTGGTATTGGTGTAGATATCATGCAACCAAAAGGAAATATGATAGTTGATATAGGTGGTGGAACTACAGAGATTGCCGTAATTGCCTTAGGTGGTATTGTTTGTGACAAATCAATTAAAGTTGCTGGTGATGTATTTACAAACGACATCATTTATTATATGCGTACACAACATAACTTATACGTTGGAGACCGCACTGCCGAAAAAATTAAAATTCAAATTGGTGCCGCAACCGAAGATTTAGAGCTTCCACCAGAAGACATGAGCGTTCAAGGTCGTGACTTACTTACTGGGAAACCAAAACAGGTACAGATTTCCTATAGAGAAATTGCTAAGGCCCTAGATAAATCCATCTTACGCGTTGAAGACGCAGTAATGGAAACTTTATCACAAACACCACCAGAACTTGCAGCTGATATATACAACACTGGGATTTACCTTGCAGGAGGAGGGTCTATGTTAAGGGGATTAGATAAACGATTGTCTCAAAAAACAGATTTACCGGTTTATATTGCAGAAGACCCTTTACGAGCAGTAGTAAGAGGAACAGGAATAGTACTAAAAAACATACCTAAATATAAGAGCGTACTAATAAGTAAATAGGTCATGCAACAAATTGTTAATTTTTTAATTAGAAACAAAATCTTTCTTTTGTTTTTGTTGCTCTTTTCTACATCGCTTTTTTTAACGTTTCAATCGCATTCTTATCATAAAAGTAAGTTTATTAATTCTGCCAATTTTTTAACTGGCGGTGTCTATGAATCTGTAAACAATATCGGTGGTTATTTTGGTCTCAGAAAAGAAAACAAAATTCTTCTAGAAGAAAACAGACGACTAAAATCTATTCTTTACAATACCAAAACAGATAGTTTAAAAGAGGTTTACAATGACTCTACCCTCTTTTACAATGCTAACTATAAATTAATTGCTGCCGAGGTTTATAAAAATAGTTTTTCGGCTACCAATAATTACCTGACTGTTAATAAGGGCAAAAAAGACAGCATTTCACAAGACCTTGGTGTAATAACATCCAAAGGTATTGTCGGGATTATTGATAATACCTCTAGAAAATATGCACGTGTAATGTCTTTATTGAACACGAACATTAGAGTTAATGCACAGCTCAAAAAAACCAATCATTTTGGACCTTTAAGTTGGAACGGTATATCGCCTCAGATTGTACAACTTTTAGACCTGCAAAAACAAGCCCCAGTAACTATTGGTGATACCATTATTACAAGTGGGCTTTCAACGATTTTTCCCAAAGGCATACCAATAGGGGTCGTAGTTTCTTTTAAATTAGATGACACCGAGAATTCCTATGAAATAGATGTAAGACTATTTAATGACATGACTAATATGGGTCATGTTTATATCATCAAAAACCTTGACGCCGAAGAAATCTCAATCTTGAATAACTTAGATGAATAACGCAATTAGCACAAATATTGCCCGCTTTATTACGCTTATTCTAGCACAAGTATTGGTATTTAACAATATTAACTTTTTAGGCTATATCAATCCCTATATTTACATATTGTTTATAATGTTGTTTCCCATAAAAAACAATCGCTTATTATTTTTATGTCTTAGTTTTTTGTTGGGACTAACAGTGGATTTGTTTTCAGATTCTGGAGGTGTACATGCAGCTGCCTGTGTTACTATAGCTTATATCCGGCCTGTGCTCTTAAAATCCTCATTTGGGTTGATTTATGAGCATCAAACTATTAAATTTAGCAGCACAGATTTTGGGCAACGTCTCACCTATTTTTCTATAATTATTTTTATTCATCACCTTATTTTATTTAGCCTTGAAATTTTTAACAGCTCGAAAGTAATTTTAATCTTAAAAAAGTCGTTATTCTCAAGTATCTTTACATTAATACTTTGTCTTTTAATTACAACACTTTTTAGCAAGAAGTCTAAATGAGAAAATTATTACTCTTTTCTATCATTATTTTAGTTGGGATTACCTTTATAGCTAGGTTATTTTATCTTCAAATCTACTCAGGTAAGGATTATAACCCTTATGATGACAATGCTATACGCAAAGTACTTCATTACCCAAAACGGGGTTATGTTTATGATCGCAATGGGGAGTTGCTGGTTGCTAATCAGCCTTCTTACGATGTCATGATTATTCCTCGTGAAGTAAAACCTTTAGACACTTTAGAGTTCTGCGCTCTATTAAAAATCTCCAAAGAAGATTTTATCAAGACTTTTAATAAATCCTATCGTTATTCTCCACGAATTCCTCAAGTTTTTCTGGCACATTTATCTAAAGAAGATTATGCTTTTCTTTCGGAAAAAATGCGAAAGTTTGAAGGGTTTTATATTCAGAAACGATCCCTTCGCGATTATCAAACGTCTATTGGCGCCAATGTTTTAGGTTTTACGGCTGAAGCCAACCAAGGTATTATTGAAGAAGACCCGTATTATATTATGGGGGATTTAATTGGTAAACAGGGCATAGAGATTTCGTACGAAAATGTATTACGCGGCATAAAAGGCGTGAAACTCATACAAAAAGACAGGTTTAACAGAGATATTGGCTCCTATAAAAATGGGACCGAAGATATATCTCCAATTGCTGGAAAGGACATTACCATTACCATTGATGCCAAACTACAGGAATACGGTGAACTATTAATGCAGAATAAAATTGGAGGCATTGTTGCGATCGAACCAAGTTCTGGCGAAATATTGAGTTTAGTTTCTGCACCATCGTACAACCCTAATCTTTTAGTAGGTCGTAAACGCTCTGTCAATTATACGAAGTTAAGTAAAGATTCTATTCATTTACCCTTAATTGATAAAGGATTATTACGAATGCATGAACCTGGATCTCCTTTTAAATCTTTAATAGCCTTAACAGCTCTCCAAGAAGGCGTATTAGATGAGAGGACCTCTTTTACTTGCTATCACGGTTATATTTATGGTAGAAATGGCCGTAAAATGGGTTGCCATTGCGGTGGTGGCGTAAGAAATCTTAATTCAGGAATTGCCCAATCTTGCAATGCTTATTTTGCTAATGCCTACCGTAAAACTATAGAAAAATATAATGATGCTGGGCAGGCCATGGATGTATGGAGCAGTCATATTAAAAGTTTCGGGTTAGGAAATTATTTAGGTTACGACCTCAATATTGGTAAAAAAGGAAATATCCCCAATGGTGCCTATTACGATAAAATGTATCCCGATTTTAGGTGGGGAGCGACAACCAATATTTCGAATGCTATCGGGCAAGGTGAAGTTTTAGTAACCCCAATTCAACTCGCTAACATGATGGCGGCTATCTCAAATAGGGGACACTATTATACACCACATATTATTAAAGACATACAAGGCGATACAATTCCTAAAAAATATCGAACGATACATCAAACTACTATAGACAAGCGTCATTTCGAACCCGTTATACAAGGACTTCATGATGTTTATAATGACGGAACAGCATGGTTTTTAAAAGTGCCTGGCATTGAAATCTGTGGAAAAACAGGTACTGCAGAAAACTTCACAGTTATTGATAGTGTTAGAACTCAGCTTACTGATCATTCTATTTT
>JQIA01001684.1_pt1 | contig 11867 bp, 5 predicted proteins | sample 811431 | NCBI WGS metagenome assembly JQIA01 (sample SAMN02998118, study PRJNA258478) | marine sediment metagenome | biome: marine; feature: seafloor; material: sediment; isolation source: oil-polluted sediment collected from 3 locations (0.5 km, 0.7 km and 0.9 km)... | place: USA: Gulf of Mexico ... | reverse complement strand
CTGTTTAAAACTAAGACTGAGGTTTTTATGTAAGTAATACTTATGGTTACTTTACTTTTGTCAGGCTGTCAGGTCATTTGACTTAAACCAAAGTAAAGGTGTATTAAAACTCGACCAATTAGCAAGCTTATTAAATCAACACAACTATCCAGCAGACAAACAATGTATTATCATCGACATGATGGAAAAATTTGAACTCTGCTTTGAGATTAAAGATTCCAAACGGCAACAAAGCCCTGGTAAAATCCGATACTGAAGACAAGAAAGTTTTCATTTGGGTAATTGGTAAAACTAGCCGTAAATTTCTAACTCAAATCCGTAAACAGTTTGAAGCCATCCACCAATCAATCCCCAAAATTAATGCCATTGAACAAGTTCCGTATAAAACCGAAATTATTGCATATGAAGACTTGCTTATATCAGAAGAAATGGGCAAGAATACCTTTTTTATTCCAAAATTAAGAGAAGAAACACCGATAAGTAAACTACTGGATGGAATTGAAAAGCTAGAAGTTTATAAACCAGAACCTATTGAAAAAACTAAAGAAACAGAATCACCAAATATAATCATTAAATTTTGGAGAAAACATAAAGAAAATATTGTAATAATAATCACCGTCATTGCTGGAATAGCTACTATTATAGGAACGCTTGTAACAGTAATTTAATTTTTTATCTCGTTCCCAACGGCTTCGTTGAGAATGCAGTCATCAACGCACTAGCGTTGAGGAACACAAAGTGTTCCTGAGTTACCAAATGTAAAAAATTTAATAAATATTGTTTGACGCTAGTGCGTCACGACTGCATTCCCAACGAAGCCGTTGGGAACGAGGGAAAAAAATTATTTTAGTTGTTTCAGGAATGGAGCGGATTTCCCGAAACCTTATACAAACGACAAACGATAAACGCTATATCTGATAACTTTAGCCATTAATTTTTAGGCTAAACTAAAATATTTTAGCTATAATTAAAACTATATCTAATCATTAATCTTTTGATCTAAACATCATTCAATAACATATATTTTTCATTAGGAATATAAAATGAAAATTCTAATCTCAGTACTTTTTTTAAGTTTTTTATACAGTAATGCTTTTGCTGACTCCATACCCACTCGTACTTTTAATGGCCATATTGATTGGGTAGAATCAGTAACTTTTTCTCCAGATGGTAAATATATGCTTTCTGGTTCTGGAGATAAAACAATTAAATTATGGGATATAAATAGTGGGGAAGAGATTCATTCTTTTGATGAAAATTCCGATCCTGTATGGTCAGTAGCTGTTTCTCCTGATAGTAAATATATGTTATCCAGTGCTAATGATAAAAATATTAAACTGTGGGATATAGACAACAGAAAAGAAATTCATTCCTTTACTGGACATACTGATACTGTTTGGTCAGTTGCTTTTTCTCCAGATGGTAAATATGCACTTTCTGGTTCTGGAGATAAAAAGCTAAAATTATGGGATATAAATAGTGGGGAAGAGATTCGTTCTTTTTTTGGACATACTAATATAGTCTTATCAGTAGCTTATTCCTCAAACAGCAAGTATGTTTTATCTGGTAGTGTTGATAATACAATTAAGCTATGGGATATCAATAGTGGAACAGAAATTCGTTCTTTTATTGGGCATACTAATTCTGTAATGTCAGTAGCTTTTTCTCCAGATAATCAATATGTAATATCTGCTTCAATAGATCGTACTTTAAAATTATGGGATGTAAATAGTGGAGAGGAAATTCGTTCTTTTATTGGACATACTTCTGATGTGGTATCAGTAGCTTTTTCTTCAGATGGTAAGTATATTTTGTCTGGTAGTTGGGATAATTCAAGCAAATTATGGGATGTAGAAAATGGAACTGAAGTTAAATCTTTTGATAGTAATAATAGAGTAAATTCAGTAGCTTTTTCTCCAAATAGTCAATATATAATTTCTGGTTATGACGATAGTACAATAAAATTATGGGAAACAGGTTTAAATTCCTTCTCAACTCAAGGAAATATTCCTACTAATATTGTAACAGAAGACTCTTCAACTCAAGCTGATTTTTTCCCTACTGCCAATTTCTCTATTTCTGCTAGTGAAGCACCATTTACTGTTAAATTAGATGGTAGTAGTTCAACTGATCCAGGTGGTAAAATTATTGATTATGTGTGGACAGCTTCTGATGGACAAGAATTATTTGGTAGTAAAGTCCAAATAACATTTGATAACTCAGGAACTTATAATATAAAATTAACTATCACAGATGATGGCGGGTTAACTGACACTGCCACAGATATTATAGCTGTTTCTGAACCTATTATAACACCTCCTATCATTGAACAACCTCCAACTACAGAACAACCTGTTACTACAGAATCAAATTTTGCCCAACTCGAATTCAGAGGCTTAAAAAAATCTTATCATATAGGTGAAACTGTAGTGATGGAAATATTTGAGACAGTTAACCGAGATAGATATACTAGAGTTGATCTTTGGATGGCAATAGAGTTACCAGATGGGAATTTTGTGTATAGAACTAACATACCATTAGTTCCTTGGAGTCCAAAACAACAACCTCATAAAATTTCAATAGAAAATACTGAAACCAGTCATCGTATATTTGACTTTGAACTTCCTGAAGGAATGGGCGGTGATTACACACTTTATGCTGCTTATGTTAAAAAAGGTAAAAACCCAGTTGTGAATGGATTTGCTATTCGTTCCAATTTAGTTGTTCAACAAATAGTTTTAGCTAATCGAAAAGATTAATAATATTATTTGTACAAAGTAGTAATAAACCTGTCAGGTATTTGATACCTAACAGGTTTTTTGGAGATGTCACTACATTATTTAGGACTACCGAAATGAGTAAGTTATATTTTCATCCTTAGAATTTGTTTTAAGAAATCTAACAAGAATACAATTATGTCAAAAAATAAGCTACTGACAGCTGCTTTGCTAGCAACTACTTCAACTGTAAAAGCTGCTGATAATATTAGCAAAACTCCATCTAATGATGGACAAGGTGTAACTGAAGGCGGTAAGTCACAACGTGGAGTTAACCATCTTACTTTAGAAGAAGCTCCACTAGATAATATCACCATGTGTGTTGGTAAAGACGGTCTGTTTGGAGGGTTTACTTTAGATAAAAATTTTCGTTATTTTCCTACAGATAAAGTAGCAGTTGTTATCAATCCTTTTGAGGATAATTTTGTTAAAATGACTTTTGTGGTATCCCATGCTTCGGCAAGTGATAATGAAAGGGTATTATTTCTAGCATATAGCACTAAAATTTCACCATCTCCACAAATACCAACACCTATATCTTTAAATAAATTGGTGCTTGATTTAGCAGATATAGAAATTGTTGGAATATATAATGTGCCAGCCTTTGGCATGGAAAAGCAACCATCAACTCGTATTGGGGCTGGCAATCCTGCGGCTAGGGTTAAATGGGAATTTGACATTAATTTGGATACTGCTGTGATACCTTCAATGATGAATAATGTGCAAGATACTATTTATGTCCAAGCTGGTTTATTAAAACGTTCGGATTATGATGAAGGAAATTTTAGTGGAATGATTCTTTCTGAAGTTGATACAATTCAATTTGTAGCAAATGAATGTCCAAAACTTATTGATGGTAAACGAGTTACAGAGTTTAATTTTTAGGTTTTCATTCTTGAATACTTTAATTAAGAACATAACCTTTGAGATGAACAATACTCACATCTTTAGTAAATTTAACTAATTGAACGATTATCAGTTCTGCCATGATTAATATGACTATTATGCTATAATCTAGTCAATTTAACCTATTCAAGTTCTCGGATAAATTTGAGATTGTTACCATACTAACTATCAAACATGACAAATTCTAGATTAAATATCCTGTTGTCTATTGGAATGTAACATTCCCATCCAGTCTGTCAATGCCATTAAGTTAAGGAAAAAATTCATGTCATTCCCGTGAAAACGGGAATCTAGAATCCCTAAACACTCACTTTCGTGAGTATGACAATTTGAGTATAAATCCTTAACTTAATGGCAGTGATCCAGCCTGTCCATAGTAATTAATTTCTGATGTAAATAGTTTATCAGATCAAGTTATTAATTCAATATATAGCATTTTTCGATTGGATAAACTACAGAAATATAAGTAATTGATTTTGAATTTAATTAAGAATTAAGCATTCATAATTAAGAATTGCTATAACTACTGTAAAGTTTGTCCAAAATACTATTATCAATTATTAAAACTACCTAATTTGATTTAACATATTAGTCATAAGTCGTTCAATTGCCAGAAATGACCTCAATGCCATTAAGTAAAGATTTAGAGTCCAAACCTTTGGGTTTGTAAATATTTAATTCCAATAGCTGAAGCTTTGAACTCCAACAAACTTTTCTTGACTTAATGGCATTGCAGAAATGATATATAGTATTTTTCGATTGAGCACAGTACTATTTGTTTCGGGAATGGAGTGTAGCGGATTTCCCGAAACCTTGTACCTTATACAAACGATAAACGCTATATATATTCATTTTGGAAAAAATAAATAACATACAAACTATATTAGCTATACTATATGGACTGATATGGTATTATATAATACATTGATTTTTTTGATTAAGTTTAGTAGAATTATTTGATCTAAAAGTTAGGAATAGACTATCTCAATAATTTTGCTACAAGCCAATTTAATCAAACATTACAAGGTTTCGGGAAATCTGCTACGCTCCCTAAACAACTAAAATAGTACTGCGCTCAATCGAGAAACGCTATAATTAAAAAATTTATCTAAAAATATCCTACACAAAATATCTATTTCTTGAATAAAACTTATAATCCATTAGCTAAAATGAAAATTCAAACTAAAATATTTACTATCATTTTTACAGTAATTCTAATAACTGGTGTAATTGCCATTATTATAATAGCTATCGTATCGAGAAATATGCTTGCAACTGAAGTTTATAACCATTTAGAAGATGTTGCAATATCAAGAGTCCAAAATATTAAAACATTACTAAATGAAGAAATAGAACTTGTAAAAAATTTTGCTACTGATCAATCATTTATACAAACGGTAATAACTAAAAAGATTACTCCAGCGATGCATAGAATAAAAACTTTAATTAACATTTATGATGACATTTCTCAAATTACTATTTTAGACAAAAATGGTAATATTTTAGTATCAAATAATACAGATATAATTAAAGATATTGATATATTTAAACAAGCTAAAGATGATATATATATAGGGGATATCCATTTTTCTAAAATAACCGACACTAATGTTTTCAGTATATCTTCTCCTATATTAATAAATGGTATTTTTTCTGGCATTTTAACTATTAATATAGAAGTAACAGCTGGCTTGCATGAAATTACTACTGAAAGAACTGGATTAGGAAAAACAGGAGAAATTTATTTAATAAATAGAAATGGTTATATGATAACTCCATCAAGATTTCTTAATGATACTTTTTTAAAATTGCAAATAATCTCACCCAAAAACTGGTTAAAATTAGCAAATGTTAATGAAATAAATACTTATAAAAATTATCAAGGCAAAATGGTTATTGGGACTCATCGTAAAATAGGTAATTGGTATTTATTAACCGAAATAACTACAGAAGAAGCTTTTACACCTGTAAGTAATTTAGTACAAACAATGGTGTTTTTTCTTACATTATTATTAGCATTAAGCGGTATTATGGCTGTTTTAATTGCTAGCAGTATTATTAATCCTATAATTCAGTTAAAACGTAAAATTGAAGAAATCGAAAAAGGCAATTGGAACTATCAAATAGTTATTAATAACAAAGATGAAATTGGTCAGCTTTCTGTAGTATTTAATCGTATGATAACTAGATTAAAAAACATTCAAGATCAATTACACATCCACCGTAATGAATTAGAAGCACAAGTTTTAGATAGAACTACTGAACTTAGAAAAAAAATATGTGAAATTGAACAACAAAAAATAGGGATTCAAACTCTTGCTTTAAATTTACAAAATAATCAGCAACGTTATGAAAATTTAGTAAATTCTATCGACGGTATAGTTTGGGAAGCTGATGCCACAACATTTCAATTTAATTTTATCAGCAAACAAGCTGAACATTTAATTGGTTATTCACCTGAAAAGTGGCTATTGCCTAACTTTTGGATAGAACATATTCATCCTGATGAAAGAAAAAATATACTAGAACATCGGGCAAAAGCAGTATCACATCAGAAAAATAATATTTCTGAATATCGTTTATTAGCTAAAAATAATTTGAATATATGGGTGAAAGATTTAGTAAATGTAGAAATTAAAAATGATCAGGTTATAAAATTATATGGCGTGATGTTTGATATTACAGAAAATAAACGATTGGAAATAGCATTACAAAACCTTTCCAATAAATTGGAGATTAGAGTAGATGAACGAACTCAAGAATTAAATAAAATTAACGAACAATTACAAGCAGAAATTACTGAACGTAAACAGATAGAAGAAGAATTAACTTTATACCATGATCATTTAGAAGAATTAGTAAAGGAACGCACTCTTAAACTAAACCAAATAAATAGCCAATTACAAGCGGAAATAATTGAACGCAAACAAACACAAGAAGCATTACAAGATAGTGATGAAAAAAACAGATTGCTATTAGATTCTGCTCCAGAAGCTATTTATGGTTTAGATTTAAATGGTAAATGTACCTTTTGTAACCCTGCTTGTGTAAAATTATTAGGTTATAACAATGCCAGTGATTTAATCAATAAAAATATACATAACTTAATTCATCACACTAATGCAGATGGATCGCGTCATCTAATAGCAAGATGTAATATCTATAAGTCATTTATTAAAGGTAAAGGTACACATGTTTCTGATGAAATTTTATGGCGAGCTGATCATACTAGTTTCCCAGCTGAGTATTGGTCTTATCCAATCTTTAAAAACGGCCAAACTATTGGTTCAGTAGTAACTTTTATTGATATTACTGAACGTAAACAAGCAGAAGAACAGCTGCAACATAGTGAAGCTCGTTTTCGTAAAATGTTTGAAGAAGGACCAATCGGGATGGTAATCTTTGATCCAAATTTGAACATTACCAAAGCCAATACGGCATTTTGCAAAATGTTAGGTTATGCAGAAACAGAATTATTACAAATAAATATTAAAGATATTAGCCATCCGGATGATATGACTACTAACTCAAAATTAGTACAAAAATCTGCCAATGGAAAAATTTCATTTTATCAAATGGAAAAACGTTATCTTAGGAAAGATAGGCGGACTATTTGTTGTAATTTAGCAGTTTCATTTTTTCGCAATAATGATGGAAAAATAGATTATTCATTAGCTAAAATTGAAGATATTACTGAGCGGAAAAAAACTGAAACTGACTTAAAAAAAGCTAGGGATGCAGCTGATGCTGCAAATCAGGCTAAAAGTGAATTTTTAGCTAATATGAGTCATGAAATTCGTACTCCAATGAATGCAGTAATTGGATTTAGTAATATTTTATCTTCTCAAATAATTGATAAAAAACAAAAAAGCTATCTAAATTCAATTCAGACTGCTGGCAAAAGTTTATTAAATTTAATCAATGATATATTAGATTTGTCCAAGATTGAAGCTGGACGATTAGATATTCAATATGAATCTGTCAATTTATTAATTATTTTTGCTGAATTACAGCAGATTTTTACTCTTAAAATAGCTGAGAAAAATTTAGAATTTATTGTTGATATTGATGTAGAATTGCCTGCTAAATTGATGTTAGATGAAATTAGGTTACGCCAAGTTTTGCTTAATCTGATTGGAAATGCTATTAAATTCACTGATAGTGGTTACATTAAATTAAGTGCTAAACAACAGATAGTAAACCAGCAATTGGACTTAATTATCACAGTAGAAGACAGCGGTATTGGTATTCCTACAGATCAACAAAAAATTATTTTTGAATCTTTCAAACAACAAGATGGACAAAGTACCCGTAGATATGGAGGTACTGGATTAGGCTTATCAATTAGTAAACGTTTGGTGGAAATGATGAATGGCCAAATATTCGTAACCAGCATTCCTAATAAAGGTAGCAGTTTTAACATTATATTACAAAAAGTTAAAACATCTGCGACTAATAAATCAATCCTACAATATACTTCATTCCAACAATATACTTTTGAAAATGCTCAAGTATTAGTGGTAGATGATATTGAATCCAATCGTTATTTGATTAAAGAATATTTATTTCAGGTAAATCTAACAGTAATTGAAGCTAGAAATGGCCAAGAAGCATTATTACTTGCTGAAAAACATCAGCCAGATTTAATTTTAATGGATTTGAGAATGCCAACAATGAACGGTTATGAAGCAACTAATCATTTAAAATCTAATCCTCGCACTGCTAATATTCCAATTATTGCTTTAACAGCTTCTGTTACTGTTGAAGAAAAAGTTAAAGCTCACAATTTTGATGGTTTTTTACCTAAACCGGTTAATATTTCAGATTTACTTAATAAGCTATTTTACTATTTAAAATATAATAAAAATATTGAATCAAATATTCCTGCATTAGAAAATGAAATACCAACAACTATAACTATCGAATTAAAAAATAGTCTTATTAAGGAAATAAATCCATTTTTAACTGAAATAAATACAGCAATGGAAATGGATATGATTAGTGAATGTGCTAGAAAATTAATAGCTTTAGGAGAAAAATATAATATTTTACTTTTTGTGCAACATGGTAATCAATTGCTAGAATCAGCTAAAACTTTTAATATAGCTGATATTCAAAAAGTACTTAAGGAATTATCTATCATAATAGAATCGTTAATAGGAAGCAAAAATGAAGCCCATAACTAAACAAATTCTTATTCCCCTTAGTATAACTTTATTGCTATTATTAATAATTTCTATTGTTAGTATTTATAAACTCCAACAATTACATCTTGATGAAAAAACTACAACACATCTTAAAAATGTTGAACAATTATTTAACATGAAATTAGATGAAGATGCCAAAGTTTTAGAAAGTCAAATTACCCTATTACAATTAAATAAGAATATTCAGACAGCTTACCAAACCAAGGATAGAGATAAATTATTACAACATGCTTTGCCATTTTTTAATACAATTCGTACTAAATATCAAGTTACTCACTTTTATTTTATTGATTTAAATAAAGTTTCTTTTTTACGGGTGCATAATTCTCCACGTTATGGAGATGTTATACCAAGATTTACTTTGGCTGAAACTATACGCAAAGACACTTCTGTTTATGGTATAGAACTTGGTAAATTTGGTACATTCACATTACGCTTTGTGTACCCTTGGCGAATAAATGGTGAATTAGTTGGTTATATTGAACTTGGCAAAGAGATTGAACATATTACTGTAGCACTTAAACAAGTGTTAAATGTTGAATTATTTTTCACTGTCAAAAAATCTTTTTTAAATCGTTCTGACTGGGAAGAAGGCTTAAGAATGATAGGACGTAGTGGGGATTGGAATCAATTTTCCAAATTAGTTGTGATTGATAAAACAATGCCATTAGTACCATCAACAGTGTATGATTTTATAGAGAATGTTGTATCTAACCCTAAACACGATCATCTAACTGTTTTAGTTGATTTAATGGTTGGAGATAAAAAATATATAGGTGGAATTTTACCGATATTTGATGTTGGTGAACGTGAATTATGTGAAGTCATAGTGTTAAGTGATATATCTGAACAAGAAATGATTTTACAGATTTTATTGCTTATTTTGATATTATTATCTATTCTTATTGGTGGTGGATTATTAGGATTTTTTTATTTATTTATTGCTAGGGTAGAAAAAAAATTAAATAAAGCTCATGACGATTTAATAGTTATCGAAAAAGCTAAAACTACATTAGCAAAAGAAAAAATTCAACAACAAGGTGAATTCCTACAACATATTATAGATTCACTTGACCATCCTTTTTTTGTAGTCGATATAGATAATTATCAAATAAAAATTGCTAATTTAGCCACTAGAAATTTAGGTTTTTATCCTAAAGCTACTTGTTATAAGCTTATGCATAAGGAAAACAAACCTTGTATTAAAGACTGCCCTATTGAGATTGTTAAAAAAACTAAAAAACCATTTGTTACTGTACATACTCATTATGATAAAGATGGCAATACTATAGATGCTGAAATCCATGGTTTTCCAATTTTTGATCAATCTGGCAATGTAGTTCAAATGATAGAATATTTTTTGGATATTACCAAACGCAAACAAACAGAATTGGCATTACAACAAGCTAAAGAACAGGCTGATGCCGCTAACCGAGCCAAAAGTGAATTTTTAGCAAATATGAGCCATGAAATTCGTACTCCTATGAATGCAGTGCTTGGATTTAGCGATATTTTAGTAACCAAAATTACCGATAATAAACAGAAAAGTTATATTAATTCCATTCAAACTGCTGGAAAAAGTCTTTTAAATATAATTGATGACATACTTGATCTATCTAAGATTGAAGCTGGACGACTAGAAATCCAATATGAAACTACTAGTTTAATTTATATTTTCAAAGAGTTACAACAATTTTTTGCTCTTAAAATTGCCGAAAATAATTTAGAATTTATATTAGATATAGATGCGACTATCCCGCCAGTATTGATATTAGATGGTGTGAGATTAAGACAGGTATTGATTAATTTAATTGGTAATGCTATTAAGTTTACCGAAATAGGATATATTAAACTTCAGGCTAAAAAATTTTTTACAACAGCAAATAATATTGACATACTGATTACAGTGGAAGACAGTGGAATTGGTATCCCATTAGATCAACAAGAAATTATTTTTGAATCTTTTCGCCAACAAGATGGACAAAGTAACCGCCAATATGAAGGAACTGGTTTAGGATTAGCTATTTCTAAACGTTTAGTAGAAATGATGAATGGCAAAATTTCTGTAACCAGTAATCCAGAAAAAGGTAGTAAATTTGCAGTTATTTTACACAAAGTTAATATTGCTGCTCCTAAAACAGATTTAATAGTAGATACTCATTTTAGTTACAATAATATTATTTTTGAAAAAGCCTTAGTATTAGTGGTAGATGATATTGAATCTAATCGTAGTTTAGTTAAAGAATATTTATCACCAGTTAATTTAGAAGTTATTAGTGCAGAAAATGGTCAAAAGGCATTATTTTTTGCTGAAGAATACCATCCAGAATTAATTTTAATGGATTTAAAAATGCCAGGGATAGATGGTTATGAAACTACTAAGTACTTAAAAACTAATTCTAATACTTCAAGTATTCCAGTCATTGCTTTAACAGCTTCTGTAACTTCAGAAGAACAGAATAAGATTGGAAATTATGGTTTTGATGGTTTTTTATCTAAACCAATTGATTTTTCTAAATTATTAGCTGAATTAGCCCATTATTTAAAACATAAAAAAATATCTAATTTACCAAATCCTGAAGATATTGTTAATCTTGCAGAGTTACAAAACAGATTGCAACAAGAAGCAATGCCTCTTTGGCAAGAGACCAATATTGCTATGGAAATGGAAACAGTCGCCGAATTTGCTGAAAAAATGGTTGAATTAGGAAAAGAATACAATATACCAGTATTTATTGAACGTGGTGAACAACTGTTTAAATACGCTCAAGCATTTGATATAGCTGATATTAATGAAGTTCTTAAAGAGTTTTTTAATATGATTAAATCATTAGAGGTAAGTTAATAGACATCTTTCCTAAAGTACATAAATGTAGGATGAAGAATGAATTGCATCAACCGTGTATCTATAGCAATTCTTAATTATGAATGCTTAATTCTTAATTAAATTCAAAATAAATATCAATTACTTATTTAA
>JQIA01001683.1_pt1 | contig 11872 bp, 12 predicted proteins | sample 811431 | NCBI WGS metagenome assembly JQIA01 (sample SAMN02998118, study PRJNA258478) | marine sediment metagenome | biome: marine; feature: seafloor; material: sediment; isolation source: oil-polluted sediment collected from 3 locations (0.5 km, 0.7 km and 0.9 km)... | place: USA: Gulf of Mexico ... | reverse complement strand
TCGTTAGCTCAGTTGGTAGAGCAGTTGGCTTTTAACCAATTGGTCGGGCGTTCGAGCCGCCCACGACCCACCATACTGAAAAGGGAGCCTTAATGGCTCCCTTTTTTTATGCGAGTAATTCCTTGGGCGAGCTTTTCTATGAGTGTGTATAATGCCCGCTTAATAAGTTAATGATGTGTATTTCTAGGTGGTTACCTGATGAGTAAAACTTCTGATAGCATTTTGGTGCAAGAGCACTTTGCTCACGGGCACGAGGCTCAGGAGCTTAGTGCCGAAGAGCGTGAAGCGTATAAAGTTAAAATTAAAGCGCTATTAAGACGTGAGAACGCTGTTCTTGTTGCTCATTACTATACGAGTGCAATTCTACAGGAGTTGGCTGAAGAGACGGGTGGTTGTGTTTCAGACTCTTTGGAAATGGCTCGGTTTGGTAACCAGCACCCCGCTACAACGTTAGTGGTTGCTGGCGTTAAGTTCATGGGGGAGACGGCTAAAATTCTTAACCCTGAAAAGCGGGTTTTAATGCCGACCCTTGAGGCGACCTGTTCTTTGGATATTGGTTGTGAAATCGATGAGTTTTCGGAATTTTGTGATCAGCACCCAGACCGAACGGTTGTTGTTTATGCAAATACATCTGCTGCGGTTAAAGCCAGGGCTGACTGGGTTGTTACTTCTAGTATTGCGTTAAATGTTGTTCGACACCTTGATGCTCGGGGTGAAAAAATACTTTGGGCGCCAGATAAATATTTAGGTGGCTATGTTAAAAAAATGACAGGCGCTGATGTATTGCTTTGGGATGGTTCATGTATTGTGCATGAAGAGTTTAAAGCAAAAGGTATTCTTGATCTAAAGCACCTGTATCCTGATGCAGCAATTCTTGTTCACCCTGAGTCACCTGAGTCTGTGGTTGATATTGCTGATGTGGTAGGTTCAACGTCTCAGTTGATCAATGCAGTAAAGGAAATGGAAAATACGTCGTTTATAGTGGCGACAGATAGTGGTATTTTTTACAAAATGCAGCAGTTGGCACCAGAAAAAACGTTTATAGAAGCGCCTACGGCAGGAACAGGTGCGACTTGCAGAAGCTGTGCTCATTGTCCTTGGATGGGGATGAACGGGCTAGAAAATCTTGCAGGCGTTTTGGATAGTGGTGATCAAGAAATTTTTGTAGATAATGCATTGAGAGAAAAAGCACTAATCCCTCTTCAGCGTATGCTTGATTTTGCAGTGAAGTAAAGTTAGTGTTTATTGGCAGAGAGTGATAAAAATATCACCTCTGCTGATATCAAAAATTAACCCCCGTCCTGGCCTTATACAAATCATCAATTCTTTGCTGAATTGTGGCTGATACCTGAGTATTTCCCCTGTTTTTCTTCAGTGCTTGCTGTAGTTGCAGAAGTGCGTCGTCTATTTCTCCAATTAGATAGAAAAATTCAGCCCTTGAACGATGAAGCTGTACAATATTTCCGGAAATTCCATTTAACTCCGCTAATGAGTACCAAATTGTTGGTTCATTTGGAAAGTTTCGCGTTAAATTCAGAAGTAAGGATTCTGCTTCTCTTACATCTTGAATGTCATTTCTTTCTGCAAGCTGGTTTGATAGCTTCCAGCTAATGGCGTAGTTTCCAGGGTTTCTGTTTAGCTGTTTTCTTAGAAGGTTAATGCTCTTATCAATTTCCCCCTGATTTTTTAATGTGTCAGCCTTAGCAATGATAAAAATGATTCTGTCGGGGTGTTGTTTTAATAGATTATCAATTATTTTTTCGGCTTTATTAGGCTTTTTTGCTTTGTTGTACGAAATGGCAAGGCCATATTGGTTGGCTATTCTATTGAGTGTGTTTCCTTGATCAGTTAATGACTTGAAATGGCTTATAGCGGCGTTATTTGTTTCAGAAAAGTGCAATGTTACCCGACTTTTTATTAGATGAAATTCAAGGTCTTCAATATAGGCTTTAGTGGGGAATTGTTCTGCTCGGTTCATTGAGTCAGAGACTCTGGATTCAGTGACGGGGTGAGTTGATAGGTACTCGGGAGGCCTGTTTCCATAAAGTCTGGACTCTCTTAGCATGCGTTCAAACATGGCAGGCATTGCTTTTGGGTCCATATCTGAATTGTAGAGTGTTTTGATGCCAATACGGTCAGCCTCTTGCTCGTTTTGTCTGGAGTAACTTAATTGAGATTGAATAGATAGTGCCTGGGTGCCTGCTAGAGCCGCTATGCCAGCTTCAGAGCCTGTAGTGGCTGCAATAATAACGCTGGCAAGTAAACCGGCTAATGCTAGTGGGGCTGTTTTTTGTTGACGCTCAAGGCTTCGGGCGTAGTGCCTTTGGCTGAGGTGAGCTATTTCGTGTGCAATAACTGATGCAAATTCCTGCTCGGCCCCAGAATGAATAAATAAACCTGAGTTTATTCCCATGACGCCGCCAGGAACGGCGAAAGCATTCATTGTAGGGCTGTCTACTATAACAAGTGTAAGTCTCCTTTCTGCTAATTCGGAGTTAGGTGCGAGTCTGTAAACCAAGCTTGTTAAGTAGCTATAAGTCAAAGGGTCGTGAAAGGTTTTAACTTGCCGTCTAAGTGAGCGTAACCACGATTGACCAAGTATTCTTTCTTGCTGAAGAGAAATGAAGCCTGATGTGGAATCACCTAGTGAGGGGAGTTCGTTATCTTTAGCGCTTGCAGGATGAAATATAAGACTTGAAAGCCAAAAAAATAACACACAGGTGAGTTTTGCCCGTTTATTCATAAAAAACTGACCTTCATAATGAATTTAACGATAATCGTTCTGAAACGGTAAACTGTTATCAGGGTAACTACAAGATACTGTTAGAATATTACGGTATTTTTAATGCTGACATTCTATAATAAGCGCTTATGGCTAATGTCGGTGTAATTTAGACCTGATCCGAGGAAAAGAAGGGGTTTGTTTTTTAATGAAAAAATTCGATTTAAATGAAGCTGATGTGCTGTTGGATGCTGTTGGGCTAGATTGTCCTATGCCCTTGTTGAAGGCTAAGCAGGCCTTAAATAAAATGTCACCAGGGGCCAAGTTATTAGTTAAAGCAACGGACCCAGGCTCAGTAAGAGATTTTAAGTCGTTTGTTGATTTAAGTTCAAATAAGCTGTTAGGCACTTTTGAAGAGAAAGAAAATTATTATTATTTGATCTTAAAAGGTCGTTAGTAAACACTATGATGTTGTTTTATAAAAAATCAAAATAAATAAGGTTAGTAAAGGAACCTGAATGATAAATATTGTTCGATCATGGGTAGAAAAGTACTTTTCAGATGAGGAGGCCGTTGCTCTTTTTATCTTATTGGTTGTTGCTTTAATGGCAATTATACTAACAGGCGCAATGCTTGCACCTGTTATTGCCAGTGTTATTTTTGCGTTTATATTGCAGGGCTTAGTGAGTAAATTAGTAGCCCTTGGTGTAAAAGATAAATGGGCTATTCTCACTGTTTTTATGTTGTTTATGAGCTTGTTTACGGTGTTTCTTTTTGTGCTTTTTCCTTTGGTTTTGGGGCAAGTGACGTCTTTAGTGAAAGAGCTTCCAGGGATGTTTTCTGAATTAAAAATTTATATTAAGTTGCTCCCACAGGAATACCCTTCTTTATTAAGTGAAGCTTCCGTGAATAATTTATTCAACCAGGCCGCATCTGAAGCCGCTACGTTTGGTCAGTGGTTCGTTTCATTTTCTCTTGAAAGCTTTCCTTTACTCGTTACCATCTTGATTTACATTGTGCTTGTGCCTATTTTGGTTTTTTTCTTTCTCAAAGACCGCCTGGTTATGCTTAGTGCGCTTGCAAGTTTACTTCCAAGGGACCGAAGTTTAATGACGCGTGTTTGGTTGGAAATGAATATGCAGTTTGCTAATTACATTCGAGGTAAGGTGCTTGAAATACTCATAGTTGGTGTTGCAACGTATATAGCTTTTTTTGTATTAGGTCTGGAATATGCGGCTCTTTTGGCGATTCTTGTGGGGCTTTCTGTTTTAGTGCCTTATATTGGAGCGACCATTGTTACTATTCCTGTTGCGATGATTGCACTATTTCAATGGGGGTGGGGGTCTGATTTTTTCTACCTGATGATTGTTTACGGTGTTATACAGGCTTTAGATGGTAATGTATTAGTGCCGCTACTTTTCTCTGAAGTGGTTAACCTTCACCCTGTGCTTATTATTGTAGCGGTACTTTTCTTTGGCGGTATTTGGGGGCTTTGGGGAGTGTTTTTTGCAATTCCTTTAGCAACCATGCTTAAGGCGGTTCTCTCCGCTTGGCCCGTTGCGGTTAAAGGGGAATAGTTGGTCCGAGTGTATGCTGGAAATAGCTGAGAGTAGTGATTCTCAGCTATTTAAATGAACTTATAGTGATTGAACTTCTTTTAATACTTCCTCAATATGGCCTTTAACTTTTACTTTTCGCCATTCTTTCTTGAGAACGCCTTTATGATCGATCAAAAAGGTGCTTCGTTCAATGCCCATGTATTCTTTGCCATAGAGTTTTTTAAGCTTAATAACATCAAATAACTTGCATAGCGTTTCATCAGGGTCAGAAATTAGTTCGAATGGAAACTCATGTTTTTTTCTGAAATTTTCATGCACTTTAAGGCTATCTCTTGATACGCCAAAGATCACTGTGTTTGAATCAGAAAAAGCGTTTATTGAGTCTCTGAAATCCTGCCCTTCAGTTGTACATCCAGGCGTGTTGTCTTTAGGGTAAAAATATATAACAGCATTTTTGCCTAGCAGAATTTCAGGCGTTATCACTGTTTCATTGGTGGCTTTTGATTCAAAAGCCGGTAGTGATTTATCTAATTCTACTTTAAGCATGAATGTTCTCTTTAGTTATTTCTAGTTGGCTCAATAGCGGCGTCAAGATTCAAATCATCACAAAACACCATAAACTCTTCTCTCAGGGTTGCTAGGTGTGTATCTGAGGGGATTGTAATTGCCATATTTAAGTTGAACATTTGCGTTCCTGTATGTGGAGCGCTATAGGTCCCTGTTTGCAGGTCATCTATGTTAATATTTTGCTTAGAAAAGAAATTAGCAATTTCCTGTACTATACCTGGATTATCAAGAGCTACGACGTTAACGGTATAACAGATAGCCGCTTTGGGTTGTCTTGGTTGGGTATGTTTGATTATGGTGGTTAAATCAAGGCTTTTAGCCAGAGTAGGGATGATATTTTCAAGCTTTGCGATATCGTTCCATGAGCCTGACACCATCATAATAACGGCAAACTCGCCACCGAGAACAGTCATTCGGCTGTCTATTATGTTGCAGTTGTTGTCTGCGCAGGATTTTGCCATTTCATTTACAATGCCGGGGCGATCACTGCCGATGGCAGAAATAACTAAATGATTTTCTTTATTAGGTGTTATGCTCATTAAAAGCTCTCTAATAGTTTATTTTTAATAAAAATTGAGATGTTATCGTCTGTTGTCTATGGTCTGCTTTGATGTCTTCTGTGTCAAGATAACAGTTAAGCCTATTCTAGTTTTACTTTAGTGTACTTTAATCTATGTTCAGCCCTTGTTTAACGCAAGACTCGCGATTAAAATATGCCTTTTTGTTTACACAATTCCCCATTAATGGAGAGAAGTATGATTTCTGGCAGTCTTGTAGCACTTGCTACCCCTATGAATCCTGATGGAACACTTGATTGGGAGCGTTTAGACGGGCTTGTAGACTTTCACATCAAAAACGGTACTGATGCAATTGTTGCAGTCGGCACAACAGGAGAGTCAGCAACGCTTAACCCTGAAGAGCATTGCGCCGTTATTCGTCGGGTCGTTGAGTTGGTTAAGGCTAACTGTGAAGGTAAAGTTGCTGTTATTGCAGGCACTGGAGCAAACTCAACTACAGAAGCTATAGACTTAACAAAAGAAGCAAGTAAAGCAGGTGTAGATGCTTGCTTGTTGGTGACACCTTACTACAACAAACCAACACAAGAGGGTTTGTATCAGCATTACAAAGCAATTGCTGGGGCGGTAAATGTTGATCAGATTTTATATAATGTGCCGGGGCGCACCGCTGTTGATATGTTGAATGAGACTGTCGTGCGTTTAGCTGATATCCCTAATATTACCGGGATAAAAGATGCCACAGGGGATTTGGTGCGAGGTAAAGCGCTAATAAACCTTGTAGGCGACCGTCTGGCTGTGTATTCAGGTGATGATGCAACCGCTGCCGAGCTCATTTTAATGGGGGCAAAAGGAAATATCTCTGTAACGGCTAATGTTGCACCTAAAGACATGGCTGATATGTGCCGCCTGGCATTAGCGGGAGAAGCTGAGCAGGCAAGGGCGATAAGTGAACGTTTAATGCCACTTAATGAAGGTCTGTTTGTTGAAGCAAACCCTATTCCAGTGAAGTGGGCTTTGCAACAAATGGGGCTTATTCAGGGCGGTATCAGGCTACCATTAACACCCTTAAGCGCATCTTTTCATCAAGGTGTATTGAGTGCATTAAAAAGTGCTGGAGTTCAGTGATCTGTGATCATGGTCAGTAGTAAAAATGAGTATCTAATGAGTTTGTTTAAATTGAGTGCGCTGGTGTTGGCCGTGTTAACACTAGCGGCTTGTGGTGTTATACGAGACAGATCTAATGACTACATTCTCGCAGAGAATGGGGAGCATGTAAAAGTCCCCGATTGGTACAAAAGCTCAAATGTTGAAGCTAGGTACCCTATTCCACCGGTTGATAATAAGCGCTCGTTACCCGATGAATATGTTCTACCGGGGCCGCCTGATGCAACGATTATTATCCTTGCCGAAAATTATGTAATTGAATCTCTTGATGATCAAACATGGCTATTGGTAAATGAAACGCCTGGGCGTATATGGCCATCGCTAGATCATTTCTGGGAAGAGAATGGTGTAGAGGTAGAGTTTGAAAACCCTCGTTTGGGTTTGATGCAAACTGAATTGGTGGGTATGAATTTATTATCGAACCAATTACTTGAGCGTTTGGGTGTTGAGGGTTCCGAAGCGAACTCCCCTTTAGTGCTTCAGGCAAAGCTAGGGCAGGGAGTAAAAAGGAACACTACTGAACTCCAGGTTCGTGTACTTGAAACAAAATCTGGAGAGCAACAGTTCGAAGGCTGGTCTGCTACGCCAGGTAACCCCGAAGCGGAGGGTAAATTATTAGAAGTGGTTAGTTCTTATCTTGAAAATAGCCAGTCGTATCGTAGTTATTCATTGCTTGCCCATGATATTGGGGGGACCTCCAAGGTTGCTTTAGTATCTAATCCCGAGGTTCCTCCGTACCTAAAGCTTGACCTGACTTTTGCCCGAGCGTGGAGTTCGACATCTAAGGCTTTGAGTGGGGCAAATATAAATGTTGCAGATCTTGATCGGAGTGAGGGTGTTTTTTATCTGGATTATGGGCAGGAAGAAGAGAGTACTAACTGGTTTTGGGGTTTATTTTCCTCTGATGAGGTGCTGCCGGAATACAATTTTGTTCTTAAGTTAGAGAAAGAACGAGGTGGCTACTTGCTTAAAGTAAATAAGGCTCAAGGAGAGATTACAGTTGTAGAAAGAATGGAAATTCTTAACTTGATACTTGATAACATTTCTTAACCTAGTTAATTTTTTAAAGAGGAGGGTAGCCTCCTTTTTCGTATTTATTATTTTTTGAGGTATTGTTTCCGATGGAAAAACGTGAAGAACTTTTTTCTGGTAAGGCTAAGTCAGTTTATAAAACCGATGACCCAGAGCGATTTATATTGTTGTTCAGGGATGATACCTCTGCATTTGATGGTGAGAAAATTGACCAGTTAGACCGTAAGGGGATGGTGAATAATAAGTTTAATGCTTTTATTATGGCTAAACTTGAAGAAGCCGGTATTCCAACTCACTTTGATAAACTGTTAAGTGATACCGAATGTCTGGTTAAAAAACTAGATATGATTGAAGTTGAATGTGTGGTTAGAAATATAGCAGCGGGCAGCTTATGCAAGCGCTTGGGTGTTGAGGAAGGGCTTGATCTAAATCCTCCAACATTTGAACTATTTTTGAAAAATGATGCATTACATGACCCAATGATTAATGAATATCATTGTCAATCGTTTGGGTGGGCAACTGAAGAACAGCTTCAGGAAATGACTCGTTTAACGTTTGAAGTTAATAAGGTACTGAAGGCTTTGTTCGATGATGCGGGTATGTTGTTGGTTGACTACAAGCTAGAGTTTGGTCTTTTTAATGGCTCTATTGTTTTAGGTGATGAGTTTAGTCCTGATGGTTGTCGTATTTGGGATAAAGAAACCCGTAATAAAATGGATAAAGATCGTTTCAGGCAAGGTTTGGGAAGCGTTATTGAAACTTATGAGGAAGTGGGCAAGCGTTTAGGTATGACTTTTTAATACTGGAAGAGCGCACGTTTAACTAATAAAAATGGAAGATGGAATGAAAATCATTAAACATAGCATTGTTGCTTTAACACTTTCAGTGGCATCAACTGCTTTATCAGCGGACGTTTTAGGCTTAAGTGGTTCTCTAACTTTTTGGTATCCTGAGTTGTCAGGCAACATTCAGTCAGGAGGCGATAAAATTGATGTGAATAATGATTTGGGGTTGGGCGATAAAGAGGCATTTATCTTTACTGCTGCATTTGAACATCCGATTCCTCTGATCCCCAATGTTCGTGTTCAGTATTTAGATACGGACCAAGTAGCTCATGGTACGCTTAATAATGTTGATTTTAATGGTCAGAATTTTAATGGTGACGTCCAGACGAGTCTGGATCTGACTCATTATGACTTCACGCTTTATTATGAGGTTCTGGATAATTGGATTAATCTTGATTTAGGTCTTACTGCTAAAATTTATGATGGAGTGTTGGTGTTGAGAGCTCAAGATCCGCTTTCGCCAGCGTCCAGTAGAACTGATATTGATGATGTAATACCCATGTTGTATGGGAGTGCCTCGTTTGAGTTTCCGATTACTTCTTTCTCTGCAGGTGTAGAGGGTAGTGCTATTTCACTTAGTGGTGATTCTGCCTATGATGTGGTTGCTCGACTGAGATATCGGTTTGGACTCTTTGGTGCTGAGGTTGGGTACAGAGCAATGGCTGTAAAGGTTGATGGTATGAATGGTATTGATGTAGATACAGCTCAGGATGGCCCTTATCTTAGTGCTTTGCTTATGTTTTAGATTGCATTAATTCACCATTTTGCTCCAAGTTTGCAAAATGGTGAATATGGAATGATCATCCAGCAGCATCAAACTCATATTGTCTTAATTTCACCCCCCCGCAAAAAGCGTGTTGTAATTTCTTCAACCAAAGGTTTATGAGTTAGTGCAAGGTCATAATCATGAACTTCCCAACTGTGATTAAACTTAAGGCAGAAGGCGTAATTAAGCGTACATTAGTTGCTTGTAAACAGGATAATTTCAGCTCTGGCTAATATTTATCTTGAACAAATAAATCTTCTTTGTTACATTACGCACCGCTGCAGAGTAGGACCATAGCTCAGTTGGTTAGAGCATCGCCATGACATGGCGAGGGTCGTCAGTTCGAATCTGACTGGTCCTACCAGAATGCACAAAGAAAAAATAAAGCTGGCGTAGCTCAGATGGTAGAGCAGCGCACTTGTAATGCGCAGGTCAGGGGTTCGATTCCGTTCGCCAGCTCCATTTTTTTCTTTCCTTAGAATACCTTTCTAAAAAAATCCCTAATATTTTCCAAAAATAAACTGTAATACAAATTCCTTTATTGTTCTCGCGAAGACTGGATTGGTTTTAGGTGAGGTAAGGGGCTATTGTAAAGTTTTGTATATGCGCTGTATCTTGATTCGGTTATAATTGCTTTTTTTAGCTTCTTAAAGGAATGAGTAATGCGTAATCAAGGAAAGTTATCTAGCCAGTTATTTTTAGCCTCATCATTAATGTTACCAGCAATTGGATTTGCAATTGATTCTTATGATCCTGTAACAGGGGTGGTTCATATGCCTGTTGTTAGTGTTGGAGCTGAGACGTTTGATGTTTATATGCAGCATCAGGGTGACCTCATATTTCAAGTGACAGTGGCTGACCCTGTATTGGCAACATCAGCATCTCCAGATATGTACGACTCAAATGAGGGTACTCTTTATATTCCTGGTATTGTTATTGGAGATGATACCTTTGAAGTTTATATGCAGCATCAGGGAGATCTTGTTTTTAATGTTGTATCAGCAGACTTGGTTACCGCGTCGGATAGCTCGGGTACAAATACGTCAGGCATTGAGCTTAATAATACCATTTGGTTTAATTGTTCTCGTACTGGTTTAATGGCAAGAACCTATTATAAAGATAATAAATTTGCCTATACGCTAGAGTATTATAATAATGATAGTTGTACAGGTACCCCTATGATGGAAGAGGTTTACCTGATCGGCGGCGATGGAGATGGCTTCGACAAAAACAATATTAAATGGACTGGTGATGTTGAAATTGGTGAGTCATTCATCAGTGTAAGCGGCGTAGAAGCAACCAGAATCAGTTTTAAATATTATGACATCGAGAAATATGGCATATTTTCTATCCAAGGTGATACTGTTTATCGTGGAATTAGTCTGGGTGTCTTTGACGAAACTAAGCAAGAGGTTGAGTTAGATTTTGATAAAGTTTGGAAAACTACTAATTTCTAATGCAGTGAGAAAGGTGTTTTACTAAAAAGTACTCTTTTGAGCGGGGCATTGTCGATCGGAGTTTAAAATTACGAATGAACCTCTCACGTGCCCCCTTTGCAGTAATCGATACTGAGCAGTTCAGTGATTCTTATGCTAGCATCAATAATGTGTTCCAACATTAATGTATGCAGAGTGTTTTTTATGAATAATTTATATCGTATTTTATTGTCTCTATTCTTTTTGATTTTTGCTAGTGCGTCGTCTCAAGCTGATACTTTTTTGGGCGATTTTTGCTGGCAAATATATAAAGACGGTCAACCCGATTGGATTTATAAATTAGGCGTCTACGAAAAAGAAGGTGGACATTATGCGCTTTATGGAACTGACAATGCTGGTGAGGATGCAAATCCTGTTCACGGTAATTTGATACTGGCAGGAGGGTCATTTAAAATGACTGTTGTAGGATCTGGAACGGGGGCAGGAGAAGACTCTTATGAGCAGTTTTGGACTGAAACATTTAATGGTGTTCTAGATGCTTCAACGTTTAATGGTACATGGAATTCTATGATTTACTCAGGTGAAACGATGGATCATGATAGTGGTTCAATGACTTATATACAATGTCCATAGCTTTCGCTGTTGGCTATTCAATATAGCTAAAGTAATACAAAGATGAATAATTACAAGCTTTGCATTACTCAAGCCCTGTAAATAACTTAAAAATCTATTAGCAGGGTTTTCCGTCTTCTTTTCTATTTAGCAGTATATTGTCCGGATGCGCGGACTAGTCTAATTATTCTTTTATAAAGAAATAGTCATCTAATTCCCATGTTAGGTTATCAGTATACTTAAGTTCAGCTTTGAGTTTTTGATCGCCAAAAGTGGCTAATGGCAATGAGATAGATAAATCTGAATTAACAGATGGCATTTCTACCCCTGCCTCTATTGGGTATTTGATCGCATACTCTATGCCATCATTAAAATCAGGGTCTGTCTTAAGTCCCTCATAATAACCAGTCAAATATTCTAATGAAAAATGCTGTTCTTCTGAGCTAGGGCAAGTTCCTGATAAGCACTCAGCGGTCAGTTCATAGATGCCTTCAGCGCTGTCAGCAACTTCAATATAGTAAGTTCCTGACTGATAGACTTCCATTTCTATCGTACCGGTTGCTCCTGAAATACTAGAAAGGCGAGTATCCTCTAGCGAAATATTACTTGGATTGAATATTTGCATTGTAGGCCGATCTAGAGCATTAGACT